>Ga0209573_1000266_pt1 | contig 124488 bp, 118 predicted proteins | sample TNRBio252014_DNA_FD_185870 | JGI IMG/M metagenome (GOLD analysis project Ga0209573, IMG submission 185870) | Wastewater treatment Type I Accumulibacter community from EBPR Bioreactor in Madison, WI, USA - TNR Reactor_6/25/2014_ DNA (SPAdes)... | ecosystem: Engineered > Bioreactor > EBPR >...
TTCAGGAGGCCTTAATCCGGCAGTTTGTGGCTGGCACAACGGCCCGTGCCGCCGCAGACCTGGTGGGCGTGAATCGTCACACGGCGACGCTGTATTTTCGCAAGCTGAGAGAAGTCATTGCTCGGCGGGTGGCTGCGGAAACGCCGTCGCTGTCCGGCGAAATCGAGCTGGACGAGAGTTATTTCGGTGGCCATCGCAAAGGCAAGCGCGGACGCGGAGCAGCAGGAAAGGTCATCGTCTTCGGCCTGCTCAAACGAGGCGGAAAAGTTCACGCCCTGATCGTGCCGGACACGAAAACATCAACGCTGGAGCCGATTATCCGCCAGTCCGTCAAGCCCGACAGCATCGTTTATACCGATGGATGTACCAGCTATGACGTGCTGGACGTTTCGGAATTCAAGCACCACCGGATCAACCATTCCGAACGCTTCGTCGAAGGCAAAACCAACCCCATCAACGGTATCGAGAATTTCTGGAACCAGGCCAAGCGCCATCTGCGCCGCTTCAACGGCATCCCGAAAGATCAGTTCCCGTTGTTCCTGAAAGAATGCGAATGGCGCTTCAATTATCGCCCAACAGAAAACCTATACAAAGTGCTCCTGAAATGGGCTAAACAGGATTTACTGTGACTCTATCTAGGCCAGCCCCTAATTTTTTAAAAAAGACCACACTTCATTGCACTCAAGCGTCAAACGCCCCGACTCTTTTTTACCGGGCTTGGTGGGGTGTCTGTTGATATTTTGCATTGACATCAACTTGCAACCAGATATCTGAACCCCCCGTCATGCGGGCAATGCCCGCCAAAGCCAGCCGTTCCAACAGGTACTTATCCATCAACCTCTTTGTCTGGTCCGCGAGGGGAAATTTGGCCAGATAGATTGAGCAAAAACGGTCGGCCACAGCCTTTGCATTTGTATTTTTGCTTAGCCGTCATGCTGTGTCCATTCTTCACCGTGCTTTGTGAACAACAATCAGGATATTGCATTCATTGGCTCCTTCAAAAAGTTGCAGGTTACAAATGACTAGATCATTCGTATTTCAGGACTAGCAAGTTTTCTTCTCCAACTGCACATCGCTTAGCTCAAGCGATTCAAGTTCTTTGCAATCTCTGATTTCTGATTTTGCTTTCTTAAGTATCTCGTGAGCTTCTGGATTGGACTGTTCAACATAAATAGATCCAGAAATTCGCCGTTCTTTTGGCCAAATTGCAAAACCACCGCCAGTACCCAGAGTAATCAGCTCAAGTCCAAAACTTTCCAGATCAACCCCAGATTTGACTATGGCCTCGAATTTCAATCCTAAACGTGGTAGCTTAGGGCGATGAAGTGTTTCAAGAGTTCTCTTAAATGATTTACTGACCTTTTTATATCTCCGAAACCGATTGACGCAAAATGGCTCAATGTAAATTGAATCACAACTGATCTTGGGATACATATTCAGTTGAAGGCATCCTATATTATCAAAGGCCTCTATCTGAAAAGTATGGCCAACCGCTCTGGAAAACGCGGAAAGAGATTCGGGCGGCATTCCTCGAATAGATAGAGGGACAGCGATAACTCTGACCCAATCGCCTACTTTCAGGTCTCGACCTTCAGCATCCATAGGTAAGTCGTGGCTCATGACAAAAGTCGACTCAAGCAAGGGCTTTATCTCTCCTCTCCACTCTCCTTAAACTCCTAAACGCCAGCGCCCGAATCGCGCCATCCTCACCCTTATCCGCCAAAATCCCTTCCAAGGCCGATTGTGCCGCATCGCCGCCCAGGCGACCCAGCGCCGCAATCGCGCTAGAACGAGCGGCGTCACCCGCCGTGGTGGCGCGACGAATCAACGCAGCGGCGTCCTGTTGTTCCAACATAATCGGCAACGCAGCTTGACGCTGTTCGGCGGTCGCCAGCAAACGACCATCCATTTTGGACAACACCGCCCGCAACACCGGCCGCAACGCCGCGCCGTCCACGCTGGCCGATTTTTCCAGCACCGGCAACGCCGCCTGACTGTTAAGCCGCGCCAGCGCTGCGCTGGCTGCTGCCGGTATATCGGGATCGACATCGGCCAACAACGGCAACAACAACGCCTGATCGCTGGCGTCGCCGCATTCGGCCAAGCCGCGCAGGGCTTCGCAACGCACCGCGTTGGGAATCCGCGCATCGGCCAGCGCGGCCCGCAGCACCGGAGCCGCTTTTAATGCCAACTGCCGCGTCGCCCACAACGCCGCTTGCCAGGCCTGGGCTTCGGCTTCAGCCTGCTCCCGCAAATGGTGGGCGGTGGCCTGCGTCCAGCCATCCACCGCACGCTTGATGGCGGTTTCGACCGCGCCCGCCAGCGTCGCATCGCCGCCGCTGCCCGCAATCCAGGCCGCGTCGGCCCGCGTCGTTGCTGCCTCGCTGTGCAATAACTCCTGCAAGGCGTCTTTGGAGAAGGTCTGCCGACGAATCAGCCCGCGCCGCAAGCGTTGTCGGACTTGCCGATCTTTCACCACGCCGAGTCGCTGGGTCAGGGTGGTGGGGTCGCCCTGTCGCGCCAGAAAGCGTGCGGCAGGCTGGCTGATTTCGGGGTAGTCGCTGTTTAAAGCCAGCAGGTTGACCTGGGTGGCGTCGTTCGGATACAGCGTTTGCAAGGCGTCCAGCCCGGCCCGCCGCAATCCGGCATCCCGTTGATGCAGCAAGATTTCCAGCACCGGCTCCGAAGTGGTCGCGCCCAAGTGGCCGAGTTCGACGGCGGCCTGCCTCCGGGCGGTGGTGTCCTCATACGGATCGCTGACTAACCGCTCCAGCAGGGCGCGGCTGCGCTCGTCGCCGATCCGCCGCAAGCCGCGCAGCGCGCGCCAGCGCAATTCGCCGGCACCCTCGCGCGCCAGCCGTTCCAGACTGTCGCGGATGCGTTGTTGTTCGTCGGTGTCGGTCAGGCGCGGCAACAGCGCGCCGAGCGCTTCGGCGGCGTCCGGGGCCAGGGCGCGGTCGTCGGCGGGAATATCGGCGCGTGGGTCAAGCAGCGGTTCTAGATACTCCAGGGCGCGACGGTCGCCCAATTCGCCCAGCGCAGCGATGGCCCGTTTCCGCTCCGGTTCCAGTCCCGCCGTGAAGGCCAGCAACAAGGGTTGAAACGCTTCCGGCCGTTGCTGGCGAGCTAGCCCTTCAGCGGCGGCCAGCAGCAGTTCGCGCCGACCCCCAGCCAGCGCCCGCGTCAGCGGCTCCAGATTCGCGCCGGGCACGCCGATGACGATGCGCTGCGCCAGTTGCGCGCACGCCTGGGCGCGAATCGCTTCGTTGCGGTCGTCCAGCAAGCGCACCAGCAGGGTTTCGGCGGGCTTAGCGTCCAGCAGCGCCAGCGCGTCGATGACGCGGGCGCGGATCGCCGGGTTATCGTGATCGAGCAGCGGCGGCAACGCTTCCAGCGCCGGGGCTTCCTGATAATTCGGATAGCGTTTGCCATCGGCGCGCTTTTGTTCCGGTTGCGCCGGATCGCGCAGCAGTTGCAGCAGGATGTCCAGCATCAAACCGTGCTGGGCGGCATGTTCCTTGTCGAGCAGGCCACGACCCAGCAGCGGCAGCGCGGCGAGACTGCCGATGCGGCCCAGGGCGCGCAGCAGCGCCGGGCGGTCGGCGGTTTTATCGGGATCGTCGTCCAGCCGGGCGACGACCGCGTTGGCGGCGCGTTCCGCCGTTTGCGGGTTGGGCCGGGCGTGGGCCAGCGTGACCAGGGCTTCCAGGGCGCGATTCGCCAGACGCGGTTCGGCGCGTAAGGCGACCGCCAGCACGTCCAGCGCCAGCGCTTCACCGCGCTGGGCCAGCCCGACGGCGGCGCGCAGCCGCAATTCCTCGTGCTCGCTTTCCAGGGCGCGGGTCAGCGCCGCCGCCACCCGTGGGTCGGTGGCATCCAGCAGCCGATCCACCACCGTCAGCCGCAAATCGTCGAAACGGCTGTTCAGCGCCAGCAGCCACGGTTCCAGACTGCCGGCCGAATACAGGCGCGGCAATTGTTCCAGCGCATGGCGGCGCACCTCGGCGCTGGCGGCGTTGACCGCGCCTTGCGCCAGTTCCCGCGCGCGGGCGTCGCCGTTACCCGCCGCCGCCAACAGCTTGTCGAAGGCGGCGCGGCCGATGTCGGCGGCGTCCAAGTTCAAGGCCAGCGCCAGCGGTTCGAGCGGTTGATTCGGATGCAGTTCCAGCAGCGCGTTCAGCGCCGCCTGCCGCACCAGATGATGCGGGTCGCTCAAGGCTTGGCGCAGCACCGGCAATACCGCGTCGCGGCTGATGTCCGGCTGCTGGGCCAGTGCGGCGAGACGGGCGATGCAGTCGCGCCGCACCCGCTGATAGTCATCCGGCCCCTTGGCGACTGGGGCTTGGCGGATCAATCCGGCATAGGTTCCAAACGCCAGCCGCCACAGTTCGGCGGCGCTGGCCTCGCCGTCTTTTGGCGGACGACGACCGCCGCCGGCAAAGCGCAATACGGTCAACAAGCGTTGGGTGGCGGAACCGGCATCCGACTTTTGCGGACGGCCGAACAGACCGCGAATCCAGCCGGTTTTACGTTCCAGTCGCGCCTCGGTTTCCGGCGCGGTCGGCGGTGGCGCGGATTCGGTGGCGACTTCGGCCAAGCGTTTGGTTTCGCGCCAGAATGTTTCCGGTTGCGGGCGCAGACCGAGAATCTGGGCGGCGGCGTAGCGGCGGGCGGGCGAGTCGCTGGCCAGGGCGTTGACCACAGCGTTCAACAGGCGCGGGCGCTGGTTGGCTTCTGGCCAATGGCGCATATCGCTGGCTTTTTCCGGCTGGCGCGGGCCGATCAAATCCAAGCCCCATTGCCCCAAATCCTCATCGCGCAGCCGCGCTTCCAACACGCGGGCGGCGGCGTAGCGGATTTCCGGCGAACTGGCGCTTAAGGCGCTGATCAGCAAGTCCGGCTCCAGACGGGCGCGAGCCAGGGCGATGTCGCGGGCGACGATCACGGCGAAGGTCAGTTCCTGCAACTCGCGTTCGCTGTCTTCCAGCCCTTGCAGCAAGCCCTGTACGCCGTCACCGCCGAGGGCGACAAAGCTGTACAGCGCCCCGCGCCGGATCGGCAGATGCTCGTGCCGTTGCGTCCCCGCCAGCACCGGCAAGGCGCGGGCATCGCCCAGTTTCGACAGACCGTCGGCGGCCCAACTGCGCACCGCTAGATCGGCGTGGGCCAGCGCGTCCAGCAGCGGTTGCGGGTTGGCGCTTTGACAGGCGGCGGCCAGCCCGCGCGCGCCATGTTCGCGCACCAGCGCATCGTCGTCGCGCAGCAGGGTGGTCAAAAACGGAATGCTGGCTGGATCGCCGACATCGGCCAAAGCGGCGGCGGCGCGCTGGCGCAATTCAGGGCCAGGCCAGTCGCGCGAGGCTGGGGTGATGCTGAGCAGCGCCTGCATCGGTCCGACCGCGCGGGCGTCGCGGCGCTTGCCGCACAACTCGCCCGCTCGCACCCGCAGCCCATAAAACGGACTGTCGAAAGCCAGCGCGAAAGCGTGGGCATCGTTCGGCAGCAGCTTATCCATCGCTTCGATGGCGGCGATGAATTGCGCCGCGTCCTCGACTTGCAGCAGTTCGATCAGGCGACCACGCAGCGTGTCGGCGGATGCGGCTTCCAACGCGCCCTTGAGACCGGCTATCCGCACTGCGGGCGCTGGCGAATGGAGGGCGGCGAGATGGTATTCCGGGCGTTTCTTGTCGGCGTCTTCCTTGGTCAGCGCCTCGTAGGCGGCCAAACCGACCTCGGCGGCGCTGTCGCCGACCCGCTCCAACAACAACGCCTTGGCCCAGACGCGGGACTGGCGCAGTTGCCGGGCCAGTTCTTCCACCGCCCAGCGCCGCACGTCGGCATGGACGGAGGCGACCGCCCGCCGCAAGGTGGTTTCCGGGCGCTTGCTGTGCCAGGCCCACAAGGTGCGCATCGCCTCGCGCCGCGCGTCCTCGGCTTCGTCGTCCAGCGCGTGGCCGAGCAGAGCGTCGATGCGATTCGCCAGTTCGGCGGGCGCGGTCGCGCCGTGCTTGACCAGCAATTGCAAGGCGCGGGTGCGGATTTCACCGGCTTGCGTGCGCAGGGCCAGCGCGGCCAGATCGACTTCCCCGCCTGGCCCCTCCGGTTCGGCCAGTTTCAACAAGCCATCAAAGGCGGCGGCGCGGACCTGGGCGTCTTCGTCGTTCAGCAGCCATTGCAGCCGGGCGCGCAGGCGCGGATCGCCCGCCAGATTGCTGATCGCGGCGGTGAGAAAGTGGGCGACCTGACGGCGCAGGGCCGGATTCGGTTCGCGGCTGAGCTGCAACAGCGCGCCGCTGGCCCGTTCGTCGCCGAGCCAGCTCAAGCATAGGGCCGCCTGCAAAGCCATGTCCGGCTGGCGGCAGGCCAAGGCCGTGAACAGCGGTTCCAGAGAGGGTTCGCTCGCGGTTGCGGCGCTGGCCTCGGCGACGCCTTGCGCCTTGAAATCATCCAAAATTTTGTTGATGTCGCTGCCTTCGCCGCGCAATCGTGCGGCCAGCGCCGGATAAGCCATCACCCCGATCCAGAACGCGGCGCGGCGCACCTCGAAATCGTCGTCGTTGAGCGCCTGATCGAGCAGGCGGCGGCCGTCCGGGGTCGCGCCGAGCTTGCGCCGGCCAAGCCGGATCAGCACCGCGCGGCGGATGTCGGGCGAACCGCGCTCGAAGGCGCTGTGCAGCGGCGCGACGCTGGTTTCCGGTTCCAGCGCCAGCAGGGCGTCGAGCGCCGCTTCCCGGACTTTTTCCTCGCCGTCGTTGAGCCGCTCGTTGAGCCAGCGCGGAATCAGCGGCGACGCTTGCCGCTGTTGCGCCAGTTGCTTGACCGCGTACAAGCGCAGATCGGCATGGCGGCTGCCGAGCGCTGCGTGCAGGGCAGCCAGCGGGTTGTCGGTCTCGATCTGTTCCAGCGCGGTCAAGGCGGCCTTGCGCACGCCGGGGTTGTCGTCGTTGAGCGCCTGAGCCAGCGCCGGACGGCTGCGGCGACGCTGGGTCTTGCCCAGCCATTGCGCGGCCTCGATGCGTTGCGCGGGGCGGGAATCCTGCGTCAGGACGTATTCCAAAGCGTCTCGCGCCTCGTCCTCGGCCAGTTGCGCCAGCGCTTCCAGCGTGGCCGAGGAGGAGCGGGTGGCTTTCACCTCATCCAGCAGCCGTTGCAGGCGCGAATCCCAGACTTCGGGATTGCCGGACGGATTGCCGTCCTGATTGATCGGACTCAGCCAAAGTTGCCGGTCTTCGGTGACGGCGACCAGCGTACCGCCGCGCTGTTCCGGCTTGGCTTGCGGATTGGGGCTAAACAGCGCCAGGGCGCTGGCGTTGCGCCCGACTGGCACGGTACGCGGTTTACGGCGCTGATCCAGCGTCCAGATTTTCAGTTCGCCGTCCTCGCCGAGCGAAAACAGGCGGCGCGGCAGCGGGCGGTTTTGCTCGTCGTTCAGCGCGGCGCTGAACAGCAGCACGCGCACCGGCCCCTGATGGGCGGCGTCGCCGCTGCGGTCTTCCTCGTCAATCGCGCCTTCCAAGAAGCAAATGCGGATAGAGCCATCGCCGCACCCGGCTACGATGCGGCCATCGCCGGTGAAGGCGAGCGCGAAGAGGCCGCGTTCGCCGCAGGGCATGATGCGCGGTTCGGCGTCGCCGATGTTGGCCAGTGGCAGCACATAAATGGTGTTATCGGCTCCGGCGGCGGCGATACTGCCGCTGGCGGCATCCACCACGACAGCCCGCAAGGCTTGCTCACTCAGGCGGCGCTGGGCGCGTTCGCGGAACTGGATGCGGTCGCCATCCCGTTCGAGGTCATGCAGTACCAGTAGGCCATTCTCGCCGACGCTGGCGACCTGTCGCCCGCTGACGGCCAGCGCCCGAATCGCGCCCGTGTGGACGGTTTGTTGCGCGTCCGGCGTTGTGCCCTGGCCATCGCTGCGCCAGATCAGCAGTTCACCGTCGGCGGTTCCGGCCAGCAACAGGTCGTCGTCGCTGAAGGCCAGCGCGGTGGCGGCGGCGTTCAGCGGGGCGCTGAAGCGGGTGTTGAGCTTGGGCAGTTGCAGCAAGTGAACGCCGGAGCCGGTCACGCCCGCCGCATCGCGGCGACCACCGACCGCTAATAATTTGCCGCTGGCAGCAACGGCCAATAGGCGTTCAATGTGGGGCGCGTATTGTTTGGCCACGGGCGGCTCCTATCTAAAAGTCATTCAGGGGTTTTGGGCGACGGCTCGCGTTCGACGAATCCATATCGTTGCAAAATCGCACAAGTAAAAAATATTAGGATTACGAAGAAATAGCCAACAGGTAACGCATACATACACGCAATAAAACCAATTAATAGAATAGAATTCAAATCGCCTCCACTGATAAAAAATATCCAAATCACTATAAGAGGCAGCAAAGCGATTGGGGCAAAGATTAAATTAATTTTGAGCCATTGAACTGAGTGATTCCGACTATCCAAAACGAGCCAACAACTCAGTACAATATAAGGCGGCCCTGCAAATATAAGACCTGCTAGTGAAAGCATTGCAATCCAGTAATCTGACCACAGCAATAATAAACTTGTAATAGATAAAATGACTAAAGGTATTAAAAACGATTTCTGATAGAAGTTAATAAGACTCATCTTTTTTATGTAGGGCTTGGTCGTATCAATAAGTAATTACTCCAACGTATGGTTCGTTTTCGTATAATTTAAAAGAAATTATGCCACTTCCCGCATAGGACGAATTTTAGGCAGCGGCAATTCTCGCCCTTCCTTAACAAAATACTGAATTACATCCTCAATAACATCACATAGTTCACCATAAAGCTGAACAGGGTTATCACCATGAATACCCGAAATAAAATCCGGGCACTTGCCAATATAGGTTTGATCTTCTTCGCTCCATTCAATCCATTTATGATATTGGTCACTTAGCTTCATTTTTTGTTCTTTGGGTCTTAGGCGGTCACTTCAACATATTCGACTTGACTAGAAGGCTCTGGAATTGGCAAGCCGTCTTCTCGCATACCCTGCAAATGGAATTGGATGGCTTCCTGAATTTGCGTTTCAGTCTCTTTCACAGTTTGGCCGGTAGCTATACAACCGGGAAGGTCAGGAACATAAGCCGCATAGTTGTGTTCAGCCTTTTCAATCACGACCGCATAACGCATGGAAAAATCCTCATTACTTTTTCAAACCTGCCTGCTTCAGGATACTGTTTTCCGTGCCCAAGGTTAAATCATCACTCGGCTTTCCCGGCACGGTGACACGCCCTGATTTGGTGAGATGTTTGAATTGTCGATGACTTCCCACAGTGGCGACGAGATACCAGCCATCTGCCTTTAGTATTTTCAGCATATCGCTGACTTTCATAAAGAAAAACTGAACAGTCTGTATGCGAAATCAGGCGCTACGCAGTCTGACATTCACCTGCCCCACCGGCAAATCCACCCGAACCCCCGGATGCGTCTTACGAATTTGCACCAGCGCCGCGACGCAATGTTGCCATTCGTGCTTGGCGCGGGAATGGCGGAATTCTTCCAGCACCGGCGTGACCAGCGCCGCGAAATCGGCATCCTCCAAAGCCAGCGTTTTGATCGCTTCCACCAGCCGCCGCTTGCCGACGCTGGCGGGCCAGGGCCGATCCGGTGTGGCCTGATCGCCGTCCAGTTCGCGCCGCTCCAGCCGACCGGGCGGCAGGCCGAACAGGGTTTTCCGCAGAAATTGCCGCAGTTCATCCAGCGCGGCGAACGGAGCCACCGACGGTTGCGTCCCATCAGCGGCAGCTTGTCGGGCGATGGTTAAGGCGGTGGGGCGGTGGCGTTCCCACAGCAGCCGCACCGTGAACAGGCCGACCTCGCGGTAATGGCTTTCCATCAGCCACGCCAATTTAGCGGGGCCGCCCAGCCGGTCGTAATGACGGCGAATCAGGGTCAGGGCGGTTTCGCGGACGACCTTATGGCGGCTTTCGGCCAACTGAAACACCCGTTCCGGCAATAGCCAATCCAGCGGCAAGGCCGGTTCAACCGCCGTTTCGCCGACCCGCAACAATTGCTCAATGCCGAAGCTGCGCGGCTCGCGGTGCGGACTGTCGGCCAGCCGGTACAGCAAGGCCGGCTCGTTCCAGGTACGCACTTCCTCGCGGGCGATGGCGACCGCCAGGCGTCGCACGTCAGGCCGCTGGTCGTCGAACAAGGGCCGTACCCGACTGAGCGGATAATCAGCGGCGGTCAGACTGGGCTGAAGATGCAAAAAGCGGGTTTCCGGCTCGTTCGGCCCCAGTTGCGGGTGATGGGCCTTGAGATAGGCCGCAGCGAAATGGCGCACCGGTTCCGGTTGCGTAGCTCCAGCCGCCAGTTCCCACAGATGCTCGATGCCGCTGCGCTCGCCGCTGGCGAAATCCGCCGGCTGGAACGCCGCCAGCAGATAGCGATGGGCGAAATCGTGCAAAGTCGGGTCGGCTTGGCGGGCCATCGCCAGCAGCCACGGCAGGCCGATTCGGCTCGGCGTCACCAGTTGCGTATTGGCCAACAGTTGCAAGGCCCAGGGACGTAAAGCCGGACGTAACGCCAAACCTTTCAGCCATTCGACATCCAAATCATCGCCTTGCAGTTTTCCCTGCCCCAACCAAGTCGCCACGGTTTCGCTCAGTTGTGGGTCGAGCAGGGCTTTTTTCAGCCACTCGGCGCCAATCTCACGGCCCGGATACTCGGCCAACGCGGCCAGCGCCCGCTGCCGCACGAAGGGCGTACACCGCGCATCGTCCAGCACCTGCCGGTAATAGGCGGCCGGCACGGCGACCTTGGTGTCCCGATAAAACTTCAGCACCACATCCAGCGGCGTTTCGCCGGAACGGCCGCGACTGGTTGAGGCCAGCGCCACTTCGACGAACTGTTCAGCGCTGAGGTCTTCCGGCTTGAACCCTTGCTGGAGTTTGGCTTTGGCGAGGCTGGCGCTGGCGGGCGCACCCAGCAACTTGAGCAAGGTCGGCAGGCCAATCGCGGCGGGCGTGCGTTGTTCCAGCACGGCCACGGCGAAGGTCTGTACCTCCTGGGTGCTTTTCAACACCAGATTCAGCAGCTCCGCTACCGGCAAATCGGTGGCGTAGGCGCGGGCGTAGTCGATGGCGTAACGCCGGGCTGGGCTGTTGTTGCTGTAGAGCAGGCCCAGCACCATCTCGTGCAGGCCGAGTTGCTTCAGCCTGGATTGATGGAATTCGGGGTTGTCGCGCAGCAGCTTGATGATGAAATCGTGGACGATTTCCAGCGGCTTGCGGCCCAGCCGGGCTAACCACGCCGGTTCGACATGGCGCAAGGCGTCTTTGAAATCCTGCTCCAGGCTGCGGATGGCGAAGTCGCAGACTTGCGCGTTGCGGGCGTCTTCCAGCAGGCGCAACAGCGGCGCGGGGCTGATTTTCCACGCCTCATCAAAAGCGCGGCGGTCGAGTTTGTCGGGCAGACCAGAACGGCCGACATTGCCCTGATCGGTCTGGCCGATTAAATCCTTATGCCGCCAAATCTGGTTGGCAATCCAGCAGGACTCAAAGCGTTGGCTGGCGGGATAGTGGCGCAACACCTGACCGGCGAACACCGGGAATAGTTCCGGCAAGGCTTGGCCCAGTTGCCGCAGATAGCGCCAAGCGCGGCGGCGCATGTACAGCCAGGTGCCACGAGAAATCTCGTTGCTGCCGGTCACGGGTTGCACGTCCAGCCGATAGCACAGCACACCGAGCATAGCCAGATCGTGACGCGGTTCGGCCTGCTTGTAGAGGCTCTTGAAGCCCTGCCACACGCCCCAGCCGAGCGCGGATGCAGGCAGTTGCGGAATCAGTTCCAGCAATAGGGCGCGGGCCGGTTCGTCGTCCGCCGTATACAAATCCAGCAGCAGTTGACCGAGTTTCAGGCGTGGCGGCGGATTGGGCGACGCCAGCAATGCCGCCCACGCGCCCGCTCGCGCAGCCTGCCGCTCCTCGGCAGTTTTGCTGGCCTGCGCTTGCGGGTTCAGCGTATTGCGCAAACGCTCCAGCGACCAGGCGTCGGGCGGCAGCGGTTGCGGCTGAAAATCGTCCGGCGGGTCTTCCGGCTGACCGGCGGGCGGGTCGGGCTGCTTGAGAAATTCCAGCGTCCACGGCACGAATTGCGGATCGCGCCGGGCGGCGGCATGTTCCAAATCAGCAAACAGAATCGAGCGGTCGTCAGCCATGCGCGTCGCCTATTGCGCCCGGTAGCCGTCAGCTTCCAGCGCCGCCCGAATCTGGGCCAGCGCGGCGCTGGCGGCGTCGGCGTTGGGGTAGTGTTCGATGCTGTGGGTATGCAGCGCGTTGCCTTCGACACGCAGGCGCAGTTCCAGCCGTCGTTCGCCAATGGTCAGCGTCAAGGCGCATTGTGTGGCGGCGGGCGCGGCGGGGGCCGTTTCAGCGGCGTCAGATGCCGCAGCCGGTGCGCTCGATCCACCGTCGCCATCGACATAGCCTTTTTTGTATTTCTCCCGCGCTTGCTTTTGCAGTTCGCTGGCGGCGTCTTCCGGCGATTCGTAGCGCTTGGCCTGACTCTGGCCTTGCGTGCCGATGCGGCCGAAATTGACTTCCAGGTTGTTGCCGAGGCAGCGCGCCCGCCAAAATTTGTTGGATTTGTCGTCCTGAAAAATCAGGGAAACTTGCCACTCACTCATCCGCGCCACGCGCCTCCAATTGGTTGAGCTGCGCCAGAAACGGCTTGGCCTTTTCCGGGTCGGTCATGTGTAGATACGCCACCCAGCCGCGCAGTTGCGCCAGACTTTCACCTTCTTTTCCGGGCTTGCCGTTGAGCCGATTATGCAGCGCCGCCCGCAGTTGCCGAAGTTTTACCCGTGGAATGCGGGCCGGACTGCCGCTCGGCGTTTGATTGACCACTAGGCCGGTCACGGTCTGGCGACGGCTGCGGCGCAAGATGCGGGTTTTTTCCGGGTGCGGGGTAAAGCCTTCAGCCTGAAGAATCAGTCGCGCACAGCGCAGCAAACGACCCAGCGGCGGCGGGCCATCCTCATGCCAGGAAAAGGTTAGGTCATCGGCGTAGCGGGTATAGCGAAAGCCCAGCTTTTGGCTCAGACCGGACAGCCGACAATCGAGCCGCAGGCAAACGGTATTGCTGAGGGCCGGGCTGGTCGGTGCGCCTTGCGGCAGGGCGCGTGGCCCACTGGCGACGTGGTAGGGCTTGCCGTCCAATTGCAGCAATTCGCGTGGCGCTTCGGTGCACAGCAGCGCCAGCACGGTAGCGACCTGTTCGCCATAGCCACCCTTACGGAACAAACCCTTGACCCGTCGCCAGGTCACGGTCGGGTAGAAATGGCGGATGTCGAGTTTGACCAGCAGCCGTGCACCGGCATGGACGGCGGCGTTGCTGAAGATGCTGCGACCGGGCAGAAAGCCGTGCGCCGCGCCATGCACCGGCAGCCGTTCGGCCATCTGCCGCAGAATCCAGCGCTGGGTTTTTTTCAGGGTCGGCTTGGGTGAACTGATCAGCCGTTGGCCGCCGTCGCGCTTGGGAATCGTCCAGTATTGATAGTGGCTGCCGCTGTCCACTTCCCGGTGAAAGGCCAGCCAGCGCAGTTGCGGGATGGTCAAATCCAAGGCTTTAGCCAGGGCCTGCACGTCCTTGAGCGCGGGCAAACCGTTGGTTTCCAGACGGGTTTCGGGATCAGGCAGGTCGTAGCGATCCTGGTCAGGCGTGTCGTGATGGAACACATCCGCGCCCAGATGCACCAGATGCGCCTTGCGATACGCCGCCCACGCCTGCTGGCGCAACTGCTTGCGGACTTTGCGCTCTTCCTCGCGGCGGGCTTTGAACTGGCGCAGGGCGTTGCCGCTCAGCTTGGCGGGATCGGCGGCCTCATCCAGCAAGCCCAGTTGTTGCAGCCGGGCGACGACCCAGCGTTCGATGTCGCCGACGTGGGCGATCTCTTCCCAGGTGGGGGGTGTTTCGCTCATGCCGTTTCCAGACCGAGCGTAAGGATTGCTGGAGCGTGAGGGCGCAAACCGCTACTTCTCACAAGGGACACGGTAGGCTCACCGGCCCGCCGCCTAATACCGTGCCGGTAGCATGGCGGAAACCGCGGTGGCGTGGTTGGCCCAGCTCCGCCATGCTACCGGCACGGTATTAGGCGAAGCGGGCCAAGAACAGCCTACCTTGTGGCGTGTGTGGCGTTGGAAATCCCGGACGGCGCAACGCCGCCCAAACGGCTAATGGAGGAACGCCTCACGCTCCAGCAATCATTACGCTACGGACTTTTCGCTCCCGTGTCAAAGGTAGTGGTGAAGGGGTGGTGATGAAACCGTTTCGACGCTACATTTTTTATGAATTGAGTGCATTAATAAAATCATCGATGGAAACGCCGCCTTGTTTAAGCAGACCCGCCAGAGTACCGATTTTGATTTGATGATGATTGGGCACAACGCAACCTTGAGAGCCTTTGCGAACCACAATATGGCTACCTCGCTGACGCACGATGACAAAGCCCAGCCGTTGCAGGGCGCGGACAGCCTCGGAGCCGGAAACAGAGGGCAAGCTAGGCATGTACGGCGATCTGGAATGTTGTCAGCAATGCCCGACCGCTGGTAACCAGCGGGAACTCTTCCAGATAGAGTTCAGTCGCTTCCCGCAAATTGGCAAGAGCCTCTTCGACCGTCTCACCTTGAGTCGTGGTGCCCGTTTCAGGGTTGAAGGCCACATACCCACCTTCACCAGCGGGCGTTAATACCGCAGAAAGCTCCATGATGTTTCCTCCTTACAAAGTACCATTGCTGAGTTATCTAGGCCGCACTCGCATCAATAAATCCCTGTTTCGCTAGCCCATCCAGCCGGGCGAAATAGGCATCACGGGCGTCGTCGGCGCGATTGAACAATAGTCGCTGCTGACGCAAAGCCTGCGGATCATTGCCCCAACGCAGCACGATTTGCCGCTCATCCAGCGAAATCCGATAACTCAATACCCGCTCGCCCTGCCGACGAGTCAGCGTCCGTGTTTCGGCGCGAATCAGCTTGCGACCTTCCGGCGTCTCCCTCGCTTCTTCCAATGCCGCCTGCTCGCGGGCATAGCGTAAGCGTAACGCGATCATGTGCGGGCAGGGGCCTTGCTTCAAACCAGCCCGGCGGAAATCGTGGCAGGTACAACTGGCCTTGACCGTGCGGCCTTCCCGATCCAGCGTGAACGAGGTTTGATACTGACGATGCGCCTGCCGATCCTGCACTTCGCCGTCGATGGCGGTGCCTTCCAGACCGAGATCGTGAATCCGCGTCAGTTGCACTTGCTCGTCAACCACCAGCAGCCGATGCGCCTGCTCCTCGCGGGCATCGCGGTAGCGCAATTGCTCCAGGTCTAACGGCTGTACGGTCAATGGCCGGTGCTGGAACAAGCCGCTGGCGATGTCATAAACCACGGTTCCCTTGAGCAATTCTGCCAACAACGCCTGTCGGACGGTCTGGCGGGGCTGGTGGAGGGTTGCGGTTAAAGCATCCAGTGTGTGCGGCTGTTCGCCGAGTTGTTTGACCAGGCGTTTGCCGAGCAATTCGTCGGTATTGCCGGGGGTGAACAGATCGAAAGTGGCGATGCCGGCCCAACCGCTATCCGTCCAGCCACTCAAGGCGAGCGTCAGGGTGGCCGCGCCCAAATCCAGCACATAGAACGCAGGCAGTCCTGCGCCTAGCAAATACACGTCTACCGCTTTCGTATGCGGTAATAAGCGACCGAGCAGGTTCAGGCGTTGGCGGCCCCAGGTGCGCACTACTTGCGGAACCGCGCCCTGATAAGGCGCACCGCTGGCGGGCAACACCTGTTCCCACGGCTCCAACACCAGCCGGGGTGACTCGCCGGGCACCAGTTCGTAGCGCAAGGCGCGCGGCGCAGTCTTGGCCTTGCGCAACCGCAAACTGAGCAGTACGTTGTAGAGATCAACCGGCCTCAGTTGGATGTGCTCGGCGGGCAGGGTCGAAGCGACCTGTACCTGGCCAAAGGCGCGTAGCCAGCGGTAGGGAACGCGCACCGTTTTGGGTTCTCCAGCGGGACAGGAATGGCCGTGCAGAGTAAGAGACCGATAAGAGCGGATCCCCGCCAATGCTTCCATGAGCGGCAGTGTAAAGCGCACATGTGAAGTTCCCGCAGTCAACTGTTCCGCTTGATAGCTGTACCCGGCCTTTAAATAAAGCTGGGCGTAGGTAGATTCGTCACGAGAAAAAACCTCGATTCTGATACCGTGCGCGCTGGCGCTGAACAAAGGGTCGAGTGGCGCTTCCTGTTGGGTTGCTTCTCCATATTTGGTGGTGAGGAAAGCTTTTTGCGCGTCCCATACCGCTTGATTAGCGCGTTTGCCCTGCTTTAGCAGATAAGCCAGATAATCAGCCCGGTCTTGGGCTTGATGCCGTAGGTCGCTGCGCAGCACATCGCCCAACACCAGCAGGCCATCACGGAATAGAGCCGGGCGTTGGACAGTGGCCTTAATTTCGGTATGAGGCCGCACGCCATCCAGCGGTAAATCCAGAAGACATGTTTCGCCGTCGTTGGCGGGGGCAGTGAATTCACGATAACGATGGATGACCTGGGCGTTCGCCATACCACATAAGACCTTTCTTAAACAGGGAAAAGGGCAATACGTGTCCTGTGGGTGATGGTGGACACGATGCAATCAGATCGCGATTTTATACAGCCTTATTTATGATGCAGTTTAGCCTGTGAATAGTGTGAGTACCAATAGATGGACATGTGGCTTGAAAAAAATTTTTTCCTCAAAGTAAACGGCGTCAGCGTCCGCAGCGAAATTTTAGCCGGTTGCACCACCTTTCTTACCATGTCCTCCATTTTATTGATTAACCCGGACATTCTCAGTCAGGCTGGCATGGATCGCGACGCCGTATTCGTCGCCACGAGCTTGGCCGCCGCTATCGGCTCGCTGCTGATGGGATGGCTGGCTAATTATCCCATCGCGCAAGCGCCGGGCATGGGTATCAACGCTGTCTTTACCTTTGGTTTGGTCAAGGGCATGGGTTTGCCGTGGGAAACCGCGCTGGGAGCTGTGTTCCTGTCTGGCCTGCTGTTTATGCTGGTGAGCTTGTTGCGAGTGCGGGAATGGTTCGTCAACGCCTTTCCAGCGAACCTCAAGCAGGCCATTACCGCCGGCGTCGGCTTGTTTCTGGCTCTACTCGCCTTACACGCTGCTGGTATCGTCACGGCTAATCCCGATACGCTGGTCGCGCTGGGCGATCTCAAAGCGTCTCCGGCGCTACTGGCAATAGGCGGTTTTCTACTCATCGTAGCGCTCGATCAGCGAGGGGTGCCTGGAGCCATCCTGATTGGCATTCTAGCGGTCACAGCGGTGTCGGTCGCGCTGGGATTAACAACGTTTACCGGGGTGTTCTCGGTCCCGCCTTCCCTGTTGCCGACCTTGTTCAAAGCCGACATTCGCGCCGCGCTGGATCCGGCAGTGCTGGGCGTGGTGTTGAGTTTCTTTTTGATGAGCCTGTTCGAGACTTCTGGGACCTTGATCGCGATTGCCCAGCGTGGCGGCTTTCTGGACGACCAGGGCCGTTTACCTCGCCTGCAACGGGCACTGCTCGCCGATAGTAGCGCCATCAGTATCGGCGCTTTGTTAGGCACCTCCAGCACCACCAGCTATCTGGAAAGCACTGCGGGCATCAGCGCCGGGGGTCGCACCGGCTTGACCGCCATGGTGGTCGCCTTATTGTTTCTGGCTAGCCTGACGCTTGCTCCGCTGGCGGCAATGGTGCCCGCTTACGCCACCGCGCCAGCGCTGTTGTACGTCGCCATGCTGATGCTGCGCGATCTGGCTGCGCTGGATTGGAACGATGTGACTGAATCCGCGCCGGCGGTGTGTTGCGTGACGGTGATGGCCTTCACCTTTTCCATCGCCGATGGCATCGCCTTCGGCGTGCTCTGCCACGTCGCGCTAAAACTGCTCAGCGGCCAGAAGAACCAAATTGGCCTACCGATGAGCGTGGTGGCGGGCTTGTTTCTGGCGCGCTATTTGTGGCTTTAGCGATCACGCTTTCAACGCCCGCCAGGATGGTACGGTGAGGCTTGGTTCAGCAAGCCGGCAAACCAGCTCTCGCGCGGCAACAGTTTTTGGGAAATACCGCGATAGGTATCCCGATCCAGTACCAGTTGGGTGAAGGACTTAGGAGGCGGACAAAGCAAGAATAAGCCCATGACCATAAGATAAAGCGCGACCGTGCCAAGCGGTTGGCTCAGGCTGCCGAAGCTGAACGCGGTGCCGAACGAACTTTTCAACAGCTTCCGGCCAAACAGATCGACACTGTAGAACTCGTCCAGTAGTAAGTGGACAATAAAACCCACAGTGAGAAACGCGCCGCACAACCAAGCATGAACCGCCGAGGCGCTGAAAATGTGGAACGCGGTAGCCGTAGTCGCTAGTCCCAAGCCGATTCCCATCGGCACGGTGTGCACCAAGCCACGATGGACGGTGAAGCGATCGAGCAGGGTGAAAAAACCGTAGCGGATGAGTAGAAAACATCCGCTCCACAGGAGGACCAATTCGGCCAGCGAATAGCGAGCGCCGAAGGTAAATACCACCAGAAACCCCGCCATCACCGCCAGCGCCATGAAGGTAAGGCGGACGGGGACGGAGGTGGGCAAATCAATGTCCGGCAGCAAGCCGCCGATGGTGCCCAGCACAAAATAACCGATCACGGCCTGATGGGGCGCGGCCCCGGACATGACCAGCACGGTGGCGGCCACACCGCTGACCGCCGCCGCGCCCATCAAGTGGGTGTTGAAATTCGCCATATCACCCTTGCAGCAACAGGTTACGCAAGTCGATGATCGCGGCATTGGCCCGCGAGATGTATGAAGCCATGACCAGCGAATGGTTGGCCACCAAGGCAAAGCCGGTGCCATTGAGAATCATCGGACTCCAAATAAATGCCTGAGTGTTTTCCAATTCACGGATGATCTGCTTGAGCGAAACCAAGGCGTTTTTACCGGCCAGGACATCACCAAAATCGATTTCGATAGCTCTCAGGGTGTGCAGCAGCGCCCAGGTATAGCCACGCGCCTCAAAGAATACATTGTCGATTTCCAGCCACGGCGTTTTGACCTGTGCCTGATCCGGGGTTGGCGTGGACTGACGTGCGTTGGGATCACCGGCCAGATTGGTATTGAATCGCGTCTGACCCACACTGGACGCCAAGCGCTGCGCCAAGCTGCCCAGACGCTTTTCAACGACTTGTAGATAGGTGCTCAAATTATCGGCGCGCGCAAAGAATTGACCGTCTTGCGCTTGTTCATCCGCCAGCCGATTCAGATAACGGCGGAGTGCCACAACCCCATCGCGGTATTCTGATTCGGTGGAGGGCAGGATCCAGGAATCCGAGTCATAGCTGAATTTCGGCTCTGCGACCTGTAAGTCCTTATCCTCAATCGACTGGGTTTGAGAGCGGCTGAAATCATTGCGCAGCGAGCGGGCCAGATCGCGCAGCTCGGTCAGCACACCGAATTCCCATTCGGGCATGTTATCCAGATAGACGCCCGGTGGAGTGATGTCATTGCTGAGATAACCACCCGGCTTGTCCAGCAGGGTCTCGGCAATGTGGATCGTCGTTGCCGTCGTGACATAGCCCGGTACCAGTTTTTTCGGGTCGTTTTGGGCCATAGCTAAAGCCTGGGTACGCGGATCAAACTCGCTGGGGGTACGCGACCAGATGAAACCCAGAACCACCACCACGATACAGTAAGTCACCAAAAATAAACCCAGCGTCCACCATAATCCCTTTTCCTTCCAGGTACGCGGATGGTAATAAGTGGCCACTTTGGTGACTTTTTCGCCAATCTTAGGTTTGGCGGCTGATGCCGACCCGCCGGTATCCACTAGGTTTTCTTCACTCATCATCTACTCCTCACGATTTTTGTTAAAGGTCGAGATCAAAGCCGCTGAATGCGTCCCAGTTGGTCTTCCAGCTTGGTGATGGCGGTTTGGAGTTCCGCCAGGCGCGTCCGTTCCTTTTCGACGACATCGGCAGGTGCGCGACCGATAAAATTGGCGTTGCCAAGCTTAGCCGCAATCCGTTCCGCCTCCTGACGCAGTTTGCCGATTTCTTTGGTCAGGCGAGGAATTTCCGCCGCTTTATCGATCAAGCCAGACATGGGAATCAGCACCTTCATGCCGCCAACCAGTGCGGTGGCTGCTTCTGGTGCTGGCTCGTTTGCGCTCAACCAGGTGATGGATTCCAACCGACCCAGCGTTAGCAATGCGCGCCGTTGCCGTTCCAGCCGCGCTTGATCTTCAGCCGAACCGTGCTGCAACAAGATGGGCAATGGTTTACCAGGGGCGATGTTCATTTCGGCACGGATCCGACGCACACCCAGCAGGAATTGCTGGAGCCACTCAATATCGGCCACCGCTGCCGCGTCGATGAGCGCCTTATCCGCTTCGGGATAGGGCTGGCGCATGATCGTTTCGCCGCTCACCCTGGCCAGCGGCGCGACCCGCTGCCAGATTTCTTCGGTGAGGAACGGCATCAGCGGATGCAACAAGCGCAGCAGGGTTTCCAGCGTCCGGGCGAGAGTCTGGCGAGTGCCGCGTTGGGCCGCTGCCGAACTGGCAGGATCGGTCAACACCGGCTTGGCCAGTTCCAGATACCAGTCGCAGAATTCATTCCAGGTGAATTCGTAGATCGCCTGCGCCATCTGATCGAAACGATAGCCCTGCACCGCCGCATGGACTTCGCTAATGGTGTGTTGCAAGCGCGACAGAATCCAGCGGTCGGCCTGGCTCAGTTCAATATCGCCACCGTTCAGGCCCGTATCCTGGCCCTCAGTGTTCATCAACACATAGCGGGCGGCATTCCACAGCTTGTTGCAGAAATTACGGTAGCCCTCAATGCGTCCCATATCGAACGCCACATCGCGCCCCGTCGTCGCCAACGCCGCGAAAGTGAAGCGCAACGCATCGGTGCCATGGGCGCGGATGCCATCCGGGAATTGCGTTCGCGTCGCTTTCTCTATCTTTGGGGCCATCTGCGGCTGCATCAGGCCGGTGGTGCGCTTGGCGACCAACGCATCCAAACCCACGCCGTCAATAATATCCAAAGGATCAAGCACATTACCCTTGGATTTCGCCATCTTCTGGCCGTCCTGATCCCGCACCAGACCGTGAATGTAGACCTCGCGGAACGGCACATCGCCCATAAATTTCAGGCCCATCATGATCATCCGGGCGACCCAGAAGAAAATAATGTCGAAGCCAGTGACCAGTACGCTGGTCGGATAGAAGGTCTTGAGCGCCTCGGTATTGTCCGGCCAGCCGAGGGTGGAAAAGGGCCACAGGGCGGAGGAAAACCAGGTATCCAGCACGTCCGGGTCTTGTTCCAGCGCCACCGTCGGGCCGAGATGGTGCTTTTCGCGGACTTCCGCTTCGCTACGCCCGACGTAGACCTTACCGCTCGGATCGTACCAGGCCGGAATCCGGTGGCCCCACCAGATTTGCCGACTGATGCACCAATCCTCAATGCGATACATCCAGTCGAAATAGGTCTTTTCCCAGTTTTCCGGGATGAACTTGATCTTGCCGGTCTTGACGGCGGCGATGGATGGCCCGGCCAGCGGCCCGGTTTTCACATACCACTGATCGGTCAGAAACGGCTCGATCACTGCCTGACTACGGTCGCCACGGGGCACCATCAGCTTGTGCGGCTTGATCTCCTCCATCAGCCCCAGTTCTTCCAGATCGGCCACCACCCGCTTGCGGGCCTCGAAGCGGTCCAGGCCGCGATAGGCGGCGGGGCCGTTGTCGTTGATTTTGGCGTCGGCGGTGAAAATGTTGATGATCGGCAGTTGATGGCGCTGGCCGACCGCGTAGTCGTTGAAATCATGGCCGGGAGTGATTTTGACGCAGCCGGTGCCAAACGTCGGATCAACGTATTCATCGGCGATGATCGGAATTTGGCGATCGGTCAGCGGTAAAGCAACGTGCAAACCAATCAGCCGCTTATAGCGTTCGTCGTCGGGATGCACCGCCACGGCGGTATCACCGAGCATGGTTTCCGGGCGGGTGGTGGCCACGATCAAATCGCCGCCGCCTTCGGCCAGCGGATAGCGGATATGCCACATAAAACCGCTTTCTTCAGCGCTGACCACTTCTAAGTCGGACACGGCGGTATGCAGCACCGGGTCCCAGTTCACCAGCCGCTGGCCGCGATAGATCAGACCTTCTTCATACAGCCGGACGAACACCTCGCGCACCGCCGCCGATAGGCCCTCGTCCATGGTGAAGCGTTCCCGCACCCAATCGACCGACGCGCCCATCCGCCGCAACTGACGGGTGATGGTGCCGCCGGACTGCGCCTTCCACGCCCACACCCGGTCGATGAACGCCTCGCGGCCCAGATCGTGGCGGGTTTTGTTCTCTCCCGCTAACTGCCGCTCCACCACCATCTGGGTGGCAATGCCCGCATGATCCGTCCCCGGCTGCCACAGCGCGTTGTAGCCCTTCATCCGGTAATAGCGGGTCAGCGCATCCATGATGGTGTCTTGGAAGGCATGGCCCATGTGCAGGGTGCCGGTCACATTCGGTGGCGGGATCATGATGCAATACGGCGCACCCTGGCCGCTGGGCGCGAAATGGCCGCGCTCCTCCCAAAAAGCGTACCAGCGTTGTTCGATGGCGTGCGGTTCGTAAGTCTTGTCCATAGCGGTCGTTGAGATGGTGATAAAAACGAGGGCGCAAGCGCGATCCTGCGGAACTACGCTACTGAATCACTCCCTAAGCATTAAGACCCTGACTACAGCCAGCCTTAAGCACCACAATGAGGGAACGATCAGCTACTAGCGTGGCAGTATACCCTAGCTGCTTCGAGCCTGGCGCGCGTCCGGCGCGTCTGGTGAATGCTTCGAGCTGGCAAGCCCATTCTCCAGAGCCTCCTGGATTTCCTGCCCAATTTATTCAGCCCTCAGGGACGTGTCATGTTGATTAGAAAGCCCTCTTCTATCCGACCCTCTGAAATCACTCCGCCCGAATGGTACGCTCGCCGCCGGGAGTTTCTGAAATCCACTGCGCGGCTAGCCGCCGCCGCGCTGCTCGCACCTTTAGGGTCAGGCCGCATTGCCCATGCGGCGGAAGACCCCCTAAAGTTGACCCCCTATGAGGACATCACCTCTTACAATAATTTTGTCGAGCTGGGTTCCGGCAAAACCGCACCAGCGCACTACGGTGGCAAGCTGCTCGCCAAACCCTGGACAGTGATGGTGGAAGGACATTGCGAGAAGCCGGGTACCTATACGCTAGAAGACTTTATGACGCTCCACCCCTCTGAGGAACGCATCTATCGCTTGCGCTGTGTCGAAACCTGGTCAATGGTCGTGCCATGGCAGGGGATTCCACTGCATAAAATCCTGCCGCGCTTTAAGCCGACCGCAAGCGCCAAGTATGTCGAATTCACCACCCTGTTGGACCCCGAACGGATGCCAGGGCAGAAAAGCCGCGTGCTGGATTGGCCATATGTCGAAGGCTTACGGATGGATGAGGCGATGCACCCGCTGACGCTGCTGGCCACGGGACTGTACGGAAAGAGCTTGCCCGATCAGAACGGCGCGCCGCTGCGGCTGGTGGTCCCCTGGAAGTACGGCTTCAAGAGCATTAAATCCATCGTGAAAATCCGTTTCGCCGAGCAACAGCCGCGCACCACCTGGAATTTGGAAGCGCCTGATGAGTACGGTTTTTACGCCAACGTTAACCCCAACGTCGATCATCCGCGCTGGAGTCAGAGAAAAGAGCGACGGATCGGCGATTTCTTCAAACGGAATACCCTGCTGTTCAATGGCTATGCCGATCAGGTGGCCAGCTTGTACACCGGTATGGATTTGAAGAAGTATTATTGAACAATGGCCGAGGCTAGCCGAGAGCCGGGGTCTTCAGCGCGCCGTGAAGTAAACATCGCCATACCATGCCCTCGCCTGTTGACCGCTGTTATCGCTATCCGTCATCAGGGCCACCGCATCGATCGCCTCGATGTCTTCGCCGAACAAGTGCTGAAAATCAGCCCGGATGTTGCGCTTTTCGTTGACCCACCGGCCCGCATCCTGCGTTCCCGAACGCAAGGCCATTACACGGGCCTTGCTGGTGAAGGCATTGGGCCAGGTTGCGCCCACGGCTTGATGGCTCGACCACACATAAATTAGCGAGCGGGTTTTCCAAAGAGCTGTTCCCCCCGACACCACGACATAAACCCGCGCTGGATAGTCGTCACCGCCTTTGCTGCGCTCATCAACGCCGTCTAGCACCTGATCCACCCGCCACGACCAGTTCAGCCACGGTGTGCGGCGCAGATCAACCCGTATCGCTCGGTATAATCCCGAAGCCGCGCCCTGACTGTCGGCAAACAAAGCTCGCTGTCCACCAGCATCGTTAATCGTATAGCGGGTTTCGCCTTGGAAGGATTTGGCTTGCCAATCCTTGAGGTCGCCCGCAGAGAACCGGCCAATCAGCAGTTTTTCATCGGCCGCCATCACGACGAGGGGCAGCAGACTGACCAGAGCGGCCGACCATAATTTGCATTTCATCATTTTTAGCCCATGGTTTTCCGATAAAAAAAGGCGCTACCCCAGGATCCAGCAATGTGGAGCAAGAAACACTGGGGACATTCGGTTAAAATCGGGCGCGATTCCGCATCTGGCCATTGAACTGCTTCGTAATGACTGCTTTCCTCGACGAACTCCACCGCCGCCGCACCTTCGCCATCATCTCTCATCCTGACGCTGGCAAGACCACCCTGACCGAAAAGCTGCTGCTGTTCGGCGGCGCGATCCAATTGGCCGGTACGGTCAAAGGCCGCAAAGCCACTCGCCATGCCACCAGCGACTGGATGGAGCTGGAACAGCAACGCGGGATTTCGGTCACCTCCTCGGTCATGCAATTTCCCTATCGCGACCGCATCATCAACCTGCTCGACACCCCCGGTCACGAAGATTTTTCCGAGGATACCTACCGCACCCTAACGGCGGTGGATTCGGCGCTGATGGTGATCGACTGCGCGCGGGGCGTCGAGGAGCGCACCATCAAGCTGATGGAAGTCTGCCGGCTGCGCGATACCCCGATCTTCACCTTCATCAACAAATTGGATCGGGACGGCAGGGAACCCATCGAATTGCTGGATGAAGTTGAGGAGATTTTGAAAATCCGCTGCGCGCCGATCACCTGGCCCATCGGCATGGGCCGGGAATTGAAGGGCGTCTACCATCTCGACCGGGATTTCATCCATCTCTACGACCCCTCGCGCGATGGTCGGATCAACACCGGTCACACCATCCAGGGTCTCGCCAGCCCCGCAGCCGAGCACGCGCTGGGCGCGGAGCGGGTACACGCGCTGCGTGAGGAAATCGAACTGGTGCGCGGCGCGAGCCACGCCTTCGATCTGGGCGACTATCTAGCCGGACGGCTAACCCCAGTGTATTTCGGCTCGGCGCTAACCAACTTCGGCGTGCAGGAAATGCTGGACGGCTTCGTCGAAAGCGCGCCGCCGCCCCGTCCCTGCGCCGCCGCCAGCCGCGAAGTCGCGCCGCAGGAAGAAAATTTCAGCGGCTTCGTGTTCAAAATTCAGGCGAACATGGACCCGCAACACCGCGACCGCATCGCCTTTCTGCGGGTCTGCTCCGGCAGCTACCAGCCCGGCATGAAGGCTCGCCACGTCCGGCTGGGCCGTGACGTTAAAATTCCCGACGCCCTGACCTTCATGGCGGCCGAGCGCGAGCACGCCGAAGCCGCCTATCCCGGCGACATCATCGGCCTGCACAACCACGGCACCATCCGCATCGGCGACACCTTCACCCAGGGCGAGGAACTGCGCTTTACCGGCGTGCCCGACTTTGCCCCGGAACTATTCCGTCGCGCCCGCCTGCGCGATCCGCTGAAGATGAAAGCGCTGCAAAAGGGGCTAGAGCAATTGTGCGAGGAAGGCGCGACCCAACTGTTCCGGCCGCTCAACAGTAACGATTTGATCCTGGGCGCGGTCGGCGTGTTGCAATTCGACGTGGCCGCGTTTCGGCTGCGCAGCGAATACAGCGTCGAATGCGGCTTCGAGAACGTCAACGTCACCACCGCCCGCTGGGTCAGTTGCTCCGACGCGAAACGCTTCGAGGAGTTCAAGACCAAGCTGCGCGACAACCTGGCCCTCGACCACCATGGCGAACTGGTCTACATCGCCACCAGCCGGGTCAACCTGCAACTGACCCAGGAACGCTGGCCGGAAGTGCGCTTCGCCGCCACCCGCGAACACGGCTTGCACTGAGCCATGCGCCGCCTGCTGCAACGGCTGGTCCGGTTCCTGTTCCAACACCTGTTCCGGGTCGAGTTGCGCGGTTGGGAGCACTATCCGCGCGACGAACCCCGTCTGATGATCGTCGCCAACCACGTTTCTTATCTGGATGGGGCGCTGCTAGCCGCCTTCCTGCCGGACATGCCGATCTTCGTCATCAACACCCACATGGCGCGGCACTGGTGGATTAAGCCGTTCATCGCCGTGACCCGCCACATCAGCATTGACCCGACCAATTCGCATTACCTAAAAACGCTGATCCAGCATCTCAAGTCCGGCGAGCGAGTGGCCGTGTTCCCGGAAGGGCGGATCAGCGTGACCGGAGCGCTGATGAAAGTATACGAAGGCCCGGCGCTGGCCGCCGATAAGGCCGATGCTGCACTGTTGCCGGTATACATCGAAGGTGCCCAGTACAGCCTGTTGTCCCGCTTGGACGGTGTGGTCCGCCGCCGACTGCTGCCGCGCATCCGTCTAACGATGCTGCCACCGCGCCGCTTGCGCGCGGATGCTGCCAACAACCGCGTCCGCCGCCAGCAATTGGCCCGGCAACTGGACGAATGGATGGCCGAACTGGCCTACGCGGGAATGAATATCGACCAACCGTTGGTATCGGCGATGCTGGAAACCTGGGAACGCCACGGTGGCGGCCGCATTATTCTGGAAGACGCGCAACAACAACGCTTGGGCTGGCGCTCACTCTTCACGCGCGCCTTCATCCTCACCGACTTGCTCGACCGCTCCCCCCTCGCTGCGGGAGGGCCAGGGGCAAGGGTTGGCCTGCTGCTGCCCAACAGCGCAGCGATTACGATTACGTTCCTGGCCTTGCACCTGCGCGGGCGCGTGCCGGTCATCCTCAATTTCAGCGCTGGCGCTCAGGAGTTGCTGGGCGCTTGCCGCACCGCCCAAGTCCGCGCGGTCTGCACCTCGCGCGCCTTCGTTGCCGCCGCCAACCTGGAGGCGCAGCTCGCCGCCCTGACCGAGCGAGTCACGGTGCTGTTCCTGGAAGATTTTCGGCCAAAAGCGACGCTGGCGGTCCGGCTGCGCGGGCTGGCGCGCGCGCTGCGGCCCGCCTGGAGCTTTCGCAGCCTGGCCGGACCGGTGCGGGCCGCCGATCCGGCGGTCATTCTGTTCACCTCCGGCTCCGAGCGCGAGCCGAAGGGCGTGGTGCTGACCCATCGCAACCTGCTGGCCAACATCGCCCAGGCCCGCGCCGTGTTCGACATCACGCCGCGCGACGTGGTGTTCAACGCCCTGCCCCTGTTTCACGCCTTCGGTCTGACCGCCTCCACCCTGACCCCGCTGCTGCTGGGACTGCGCGTCATCCTGTATCCCTCGCCGTTGCACTACAACATCATCCCGGAGAAGGTCTACGACTGCCGCGCCACGATCCTGTTTGGCACCAACACCTTCTTGCTCGGCTACGGGCGCAACGCCCACCCTTACGATTTTTTCAGCCTGCGCGGCGCGATCATCGGCGCCGAGGCGTTGCGCGAGGAAACCCGCCGGTTGTGGATGGAGAAGTTCGGCATCCGCATTTACGAGGGTTACGGTCTGACCGAGGCCAGCCCGGTGCTGGCGGTCAACAGCCGCCGCCATCACCGTAGCGGCACGGTCGGCAAGCTGTTGCCGGGCGTCGAACACTATCTGAAGCCGGTGGAGGGCATCGCCGACGGCGGCCTGCTGTGCGTGCGCGGAGCGAACATCATGGCGGGTTATCTATTGCCCGATCGGCCGGAGCGATTGACGCCGCCGCAAACCGAGCGCGGCGTGGGGTGGCATGAGACCGGCGACATCGCGCGCATCGACGCCGACGGTTTCGTCACCCTTCTCGGCCGGGCCAAGCGTTTCGCCAAGGTGGGCGGCGAGATGATCTCGCTGGCGGTGGTCGAACAGCTGGCCGCCGCCTGTTGGCCGGAGGACCAACACGCCGCCGTCAGCTTACCGGACCCGGTCAAGGGCGAGCGGATCGTGCTGCTGACCACGCGCCCGGAGGCCGACCGTCAGGAATTGCTGGCGGCGGCGCGGAGCCGGGGCCTGGCCGAGCTTTATCTGCCCCGGCGGCTGTTGACGGTGCGCGACATTCCGCTGTTGGGTTCCGGCAAGCTGGATTATCCCGGCGTGCACCGTTTGGCGGAAACGCTCCTGACCGCGCCCGGCGCGGCGTAATCTCGCTTTCGCACGGTCTAATGACCGTCTTCCCACGCGCGGAACCTTGCCGATGAACGGACCCCTGGATCGTTTCAAGAACAGTTTCAACCAGTTGAACAAGGATAGTCTGGCCTTGCTGGACGAGATCTATACGGCGGATGTGGCGTTTCGCGATCCCGTTCACACCCTTCAGGGCTTGCCGGCCTTGCGCGATTATTACCGCCGCCTGTATGACGGCGTGGTGTCGTGCCGCTTCGAATTCGACGACGAGATCCTGCAACAGGATCGAGGGGCGCTGGTCTGGCGGATGCGTTTTCAGCACGCCCGCTTCCGACGCGGCGAAACCCTGGAACTGCGCGGCGTCAGCCATCTCAAGTTTCGCGACGACGGCAAGGTGTTCCAGCATCACGACTACTTCGACATGGGCGAGTTCATCTATGAACGGGTGGCGGTGTTGGGCGGCGTGATCCGCGCCATCAAGAGCCGCCTTTGACGCCGCGTCCGGCATGAAAATCGCCATCGTCGGCGCCGGCGTCAGCGGCCTGACCGCCGCCTGGCGGCTGCATCGCGACCATGAACTGGTCCTGTTCGAGGCGGGCGACCATATCGGCGGCCACACCCACACCGTGGACGTGGAGCTGTCGGAGCGGCGCTATGCCGTGGATCTGGGTTTCATCGTGTTCAACGAGTGGACCTATCCCAATTTCATCGCCCTGTTGGAAGAATTGCGGGTGCCTTCGCGGCCGACCGCCATGAGCTTCAGCGTGCGGTGCGAGCGCACCGGCCTGGAATACAACGGCCATAGCCTCAACACCCTGTTCGCCCAGCGCGTCAATCTGTTCCGGCCCTCCTTCCACCGCATGTTGCGCGACATCCTGCGCTTTAACCGCGAAGCGCCCCAGTTGCTGGAGCGAGACGCCGATCTCACCCTGGGGGCCTATCTGCGGGCGGGCCGCTACGGCCAGGAATTCATCGAGCGCTATCTGACCCCGATGGCGGCGGCAATCTGGTCCGGCCAGCCGGAAACCATGGCCGACATGCCAGCCCGGTTCTTCGTCCGGTTCTTCAAGAACCACGGTCTGTTGAGCGTCAACCACCGTCCGCAGTGGCGGGTGATTCAAGGCGGCTCGCGCAATTATGTCGGCCCGCTGACCGCGCCGTTTCGCGATCGCATCCGCTTGGGGTGTCCGGTGGAATGGATCCGGCGCGATTCCGAATCGGTGCGGGTCAAGCCGCAGGCGGCGGCGGCGGAGCGCTTCGACCAGGTGGTGATCGCCACCCACGGCGATCAGGCGCTGCGCTTGCTGGCGGACCCCACCCCCCAGGAGCGCGACATCCTGGGCGCGATTCCCTACCAGGAGAACGAGGCGGTGCTGCATACCGATTCCCGGTTGTTACCGCGTTGCCGGCGGGCCTGGGCGGCCTGGAATTACCACCGTCCGGCCCAGCCGCAACGCCGCGTCGCCGTCACCTATCACATGAACCGGCTGCAAGGTCTGGACGCGCCGGTCGAATTCTGCGTGACCCTCAACCGCGCCGACGCCATCGACCCCGAACGCATCCTGCGCCGCGTCACGTTTCACCATCCGGTGTTCACCAGCGCCAGCGTGCGGGCGCAGAACCGCCGCCACGAGATCGACGGCGTCCGCCGCACCTGGTATTGCGGCGCGTACTGGCGGCATGGCTTTCACGAGGACGGCGTCACCAGCGGGTTGACCGTGGCGCGGGAGCTGCTCGCAGGCCGGACGGCGGCATGAACAGCAGCCTCTATGTCGGCCAGGTCCGGCATCGCCGCTTCTCCCCCCGCCGTCACGAGTTTCGTTACCCGCTGTTCATGGTCTATCTCGATCTGGCCGAACTGGACGCGGCCTTCGCCGGCCGCTGGCTGTGGTCCGCGCGCCGTCCGGCGCTGGCCTGGTTCCGGCGGCGGGATCACTTCGGCGATCCCGCCGTTCCGCTGGACGCGCATGTCCGCGATCTGGTGCAACGCCAGACGGGCCGCCGGCCCCAGGGTCCGATCCGGTTGCTGACCCACCTGCGCTATTTTGGCTACTGCATCAACCCGATCAGCGTCTACTACTGTTTCACGCCCGACGACGCGAAGATCGAAGCCCTGGTCGCGGAAGTGACCAACACGCCCTGGGGCGAGAAGATCGGCTACGTGCTCGACGTGGCCGACCAAACCGGGGGCAACCAGCGGGCCGCATTTGGCAAAGCCATGCACGTTTCGCCGTTTCTGCCGATGGCCTTGCGCTACGGCTGGCATTCCACCGCGCCAGGGCCGCATCTGGCGGTGCATCTGGATGTGTTCGACGGCGACGTCCGGCGGCTGGACGCCACCCTGAGCCTGCGCCGCCGACCGCTCACCGGGCGCGTCATGGCCGGCGTTTTGCTTCGGTTCCCGTTCATGACCGGCCAGGTGGCCGCTACCATTTACTGGCAAGCCTTGCGGTTGTGGTGGAAGGGCATCCCCTTCGTTCCGCGCCCGCCAGCGTCCGGCAACCCCAGCGAGAGTTGAAGCCATGCGCCATGAATCGGTGATGTCGTCGCCCTTGGATCTGCCGTCCGCGCCCATCCGGCCGCGCTGGGACGAACGCTGGCTGCGCCGCGCGGTGCTGCGCCGCCTGGCCAAGTTGGAATGCGGCCGCCTCATCCTGCTGGACGCCGATGGCGCGCGTCACTTCGGCCGCGCCGACGCCGCTTGCCCGCTGCGGGCCACGGTCACCATTCATCATCCCCAGGCGTATCGGCGGCTGGCGTTGCGCGGCAGCATCGGCATCGGCGAAGGCTACATGGAGGGCGAATGGTCATGCGACGACCTGCCCGCCCTGATTCGCATCTTCGTGCTCAATCAGCCCGCGCTGCTGGGCCTGGAACACGGGCTGACCCGGCTGACGATGCCGCTGTTCCGTCTGTTGCAGGCGCGGCGCGACAACGACCGGCGCGGCAGCCGGGTCAACGTCGCCGCGCATTACGATCTCGGCAACGACTTCTACCGCCTGTTTCTGGATGAGACCCTGATGTACTCGGCGGCGATCTTTCCCAGGCCGGACGCCGGACTGCGCGAAGCCTCGTTGGCCAAGATCGACCGCATCTGCCGCAAGCTGGAGCTGCGGGCGGACGATCACCTGCTGGAGATCGGGTCGGGCTGGGGCGGTTTCGCCCTGCACGCCGCGCAACAGTACGGCTGCCGCGTCACCACCACCACCATCTCTCAAAAACAATACCAGCTGGTGCGCGAGCGGGTGCGGCGGGCGGGCCTGGAAGAACGGATCACGGTGCTGTGTCAGGACTACCGGGAACTGCGCGGCTGTTACGACAAGCTGGTCTCCATCGAGATGATCGAGGCGGTCGGCGAACGGCACCTGCCGGCCTATTTCCGCGCCTGCGCCGCGCTGCTCAAGCCGCACGGCATGATGCTGTTGCAAGCCATCACCGTGGCCGATCAAAAATACGACCAGTACCGTAACGAGGTCGATTTCATCCGCCACTACATCTTTCCCGGCGGCTTTCTACCTTCGCTGACGGCCATGTCCGCCATCGTGGGCCGCGCCACCGATTTGCGCGTCTTTCATCTGGAGGAGATCGGCGCGCATTACGCCACCACCCTGCGCCATTGGCGGGAGCGGTTTCTCGCCAACCTCGACCGGGTGCGGGATTTGGGCTTTTCCGATCCGTTCATCCGCATGTGGGAATATTATCTGTGCTATTGCGAAGGCGGCTTTCACGAACGGGCGATCGGCGCGGTGCAACTGTTGCTGACCAAGCCGCTCTGCCGCCGGGAACCGCTCACGCCCAACCTGCTCTGAGCCGCACGTCCCGCCCCGCCCTTGTGCCTGCTGGCCAAGCGTCAGGAAACCCTCGTTCATGCTCCTCAATTTTCTCGGTTTTCAACTCGGCTGGTTCGCCTGCGTGCTCGGCGGAGCGTGGGGCTGGCCCTGGCTGGGGGTGTTGGTCGCCGCCGCGGTCATCGGACTGCATCTGCGCCGCGCCGAGCGGCCCTGGGCGGAAGCCGCGCTGATCGGCCTGAGCGGTCTGATCGGCTTCGCCGCCGATTCAGCGCTGACCGGCCTGGGCCTGCTGCGCTTTCCTTCCGGGCAATTCCATCCGCTGCTGGCGCCCTATTGGATGGTGGCGCTGTGGATGGTGTTCGCCACCACCCTCAATAGCTCGCTGCGCTGGCTGCAACCGCGCTGGGGTCTGGCCGCGTTGCTCGGATTGATCGGCGGACCGCTGGCCTACGAGGCGGGCGTCCGCCTGGGCGGCGTGTCGTTCGACCGGCCGCCGCTCAGCCTGGCGGCGGTGGCCGGGGTGTGGCTGGTGGCGACGCCTTTATTGCTGCTCATCGCCAACCGCTGGAACGGGAAGGCAGAAACAGATTCGACCAATGCCGCGCCCCGCAAGTCCGACACAGCAGATAAGCCAGGGTGACCACGTTGCCGAGCACGAACAGGCCGGCGATCCAGGCCGCCGCGCGCCAGGGATTCGGTTCGACCAGGGCCAGCCAAACCGCCACGAACAAGAGGCCGACACCCAGGTCCAGCAAGGTGACGATCCCCCAGGGATCGGCGACCAAGTGGCGTAATCCCGCCAGCACATTACTGTGATTGCTGGCGATCAAGATGGCGGTGACCAGCACGCCGAGCAAAACTCCACAAACGACGATGACGATGCGCAACATGACAAATCTCCGGGCGCTGGGTTGGCCTCTCCTTGCAGACCACGCCCGACCTGGGAAGTGCGTTGGCCCGAACGTCGCTCGTCGGCGAACCGCATGACCGGTTTCAGCGGATTTCTGGCCGGCTGGGCGGTGGCGGCGCTGCTGATGACGCTGGCCTGGGCGGTGCAATGGCGCACGCGCGACGCGGGCGTCGTCGATGTGACCTGGGCGGCTGGCCTGGGCCTGCTGGCGCTGGGCTACGCCCTGCTGGCCGATGGCGACGCCTGGCGGCGGCTGTTGCTGGCGTTGATGGCCGGCGGTTGGGCGTTCCGGCTGGCGGCCCATCTGCTCTCCGACCGGCTGCTCGGCAAACCGGAGGACGGTCGCTACCAACGGCTGCGCGCGCATTGGCGGCAACGGACGCAAGTTAAATTCCTCGGCTTCTTCCAGGCTCAGGCGCTGCTGACCGCCGTGTTCGCCGTTCCATTCCTGGTGGTCGCCCTGACGCCGTCGCCCGCGCCGTGGTGGGCGTTGACCGCCGCAGTCCTCATTTGGCTGCTGGCGGTGGGCGGCGAGACGCTGGCCGACCGGCAACTGGCGGCGTGGCGGGCCGATCCGGCCAACCGGGGCCGTACCTGCCGGGCCGGGCTGTGGCGCTATTCCCGCCACCCCAACTATTTTTTCGAGTGGCTGCACTGGTGGAGCTATCCGCTGTTGGCCTGGGGGTCTCCCCACGGCTGGCTCACCTGGCTGGGACCGGCCCTGATGCTCTACACCTTGCTCAAGGTCACCGGCATCCCCCATACCGAACAACAGGCGCTGGCCAGCCGGGGCGAGGATTATCGCGCCTACCAGCGCGACACCAGCGCCTTCATTCCCTGGTTTCCCAAGAAGGAACCCTGATGCTGGGCGACGCCATCGACTGGGTGGAACGCGGCCGCGTCCCGGACTGGCTGATCCGCATCGGCATCCGACGGCTGTTGGCCCGGCGGTTGCGCGCCGAGGCTCCGGACGGCGCGAGCGCCACGGATCTGGACCGCTGGATCGAGACCTTGCGCGCCAGCCCGATCGCCCCGCATCCCCAGGCGGCCAACGCCCAGCACTATGAATTGCCGGCGGCGTTTTTCCAGCGGGTTTTGGGGCCGCGCCTGAAATACAGCGCCTGCTGGTGGCCGCCGGAAGTCCGGGATCTGGAAACCGCCGAGGCGGCGATGCTGGCCTTGAGTTGCGAACGCGCCGAACTGGGCTTCGAGCAGGACATTCTGGAGCTGGGTTGCGGGTGGGGGTCGCTGACGCTGTGGCTGGCCGAGTTTTATCCTGATTCGCGCATCGTGGCGGTGTCCAACTCGCACGCCCAGCGCGCCTTCATCGAAGCGCGGTGTCGGGAACGGGGCTTCGACCAGGTGCAAGTCATCACCGCCGACCTCAACGATTTCAGCCCCGACCGTCGCTTCGACCGCGTGCTGTCCGTGGAGATGTTCGAGCACATGCGCAACTACCCGGAATTGATGGCGCGGATCCACGCCTGGCTGCAACCGGGCGGCAAGCTGTTCGTCCACCTGTTCAGCCATCGCCGTCTGAGCTATCCGTTCACCACCGAGGGCGAGGACGACTGGATGGGGCGCTATTTCTTCACGGGCGGGATGATGCCCTCGCGCGCGCTGTTGCCGCGCTGCCAGGGCGATCTACGGCTGGAGGAGCAATGGCATTTCAACGGCCGCCATTACCAGCGCACCCTGGAAGCCTGGCTGGTCAACCAGGATCGGCGGCGCGCCGATCTGATCGACCTGTTCCACACCACCTACGGCCCCGATCAGGCCGAACGCTGGTTCCAGCGCTGGCGGATGTTCTTCCTGGCCTGCGCCGAATTGTTCGGCCACCGCCACGGCGAGGAATGGGGCGTGTCGCACTACCGCTTCGGCAAGCCCGGCTGAGCGCAACACCCTTCTTCGCCAGGGAAGAAGGGAGCGCGCGCGTCGAAGAGCGGCTAGTCGTGCTCGTGGGCAATCGCCTTTTCGGTAAAGAGATAATCCTTCAACTGCTTGCTAAAAGTTGGGTCCTTACGGCGGATCCACTCCAACAGCATCGCCGCATGCTCCTTTTCCTCATCCCGATTGTGCTCCAAAATCGCCTTGAGCGCCTTATCCTGGCAGGCGTCGGCCCGCTGGTTGTACCAGTCCACTGCCTCCAGTTCTTCCATGAGAGAGGTAATGGCTCGATGCATATCGCGGGTTGCAACCGACAATTCTTCAATCGGCTCATGATAGCCTTCATTCGCCATTGACAGATCTCCTCGAGCAGGTGGGGTTATCGTCTTAATAGTCTCATAGTTTGAGGCTGAACTGCAGGCTATCGCGCGGTCGCTGATCCCGCTACCCACGCCGTGCGCCCAGCACCCGCCTAGCTATCCGCGTCGCAACAGGACATAAACGGCTCCTGTTCCGCCATCTACGGTTCGGGCTGAGCAAAACGCCAGGATGTCGTCGCGCTGGCGCAGCCAGTGATTAATCTTTTGTTTCAGCACTGGCCCCCGGTGGCGGGAACCGTTACCCTTGCCGTGCACGATGCGCACGCATCCCAGGCCCTCGCGGCGAGCGCGCTGGAGAAAAACCGCCAGCGTCTCTCGGGCGACCGCCACGGTCATGCCGTGCAAATCCAGCACCGCCCCGACCAGATACTGGCCGCGGCGCAGCTTGCGCAGCACCGCCTGCTGTACCCCGTGTCGGCGATAATACAATTCCTCGCCAGTATCGAGTTCCGCTGGCTCAAAGTAGTTGGACAGCATATCGACTAGCACCTGGCGCTCGTCGGCTGCGCTAAAGCGCGGATATGGGGCGGGACGCGCGGCTAGTGGCTCCACCCGGTCGCAGCGCAAGCGCCTAACGGGGCCAACGGTTTGCCGAAACAACAGGCGATCTTGTGGGTCGAGGCCAAAAAGTTTAGTCATGGGCGCCTTGGAAAAAACGCGGAGGGCGTCCGGCTCGTATTGGGAAATGGGACAATCAGTGTACCGCCTACACCCCAACAGTTGATACCGCCACCATTCCGTTCGACAAGGATTTGAGAATCACACCACCATGCGCATTTTAGTCAGTAATGATGATGGGTATCAGGCTCCCGGCCTGTTGCGGCTGGTCGCCGCTCTGCGCGAACTGGCGGATATTACCGTCGTCGCCCCCGACCGCGACCGCAGCGGTGCCAGCAACTCGCTGAGCCTGAAAAATCCACTCTACGTCACCCGCCAGGAAAACGGCTTCTACAGTGTTGAGGGAACGCCGACCGACTGTGTGCATCTGGCGATCACTGGCCTACTGGATCACGAGCCAGACATGGTGGTGTCTGGCATCAACAGCGGCGCGAATCTGGGCGATGACGTGATTTATTCCGGCACGGTGGCGGCGGCGACGGAAGGCCGGTTTCTGGGCCTGCCCGCCATTGCGATTTCTCAGGCCGCGCTCCAGCCCCGGCACTTTGATACCGCAGCCCGCGTGGCGGTTGGGCTGGTGCAACGCCTACGGGAACAACCGCTACCGCCGGAAATTATTCTCAATGTCAATGTACCCGATCTTCCTTGGGAGGCACTGGCCGGCTTTCAGGTAACCCGCTTGGGTCATCGCCACAAAGCGGAGCCGGTCATTGAGACGACCGATCCCCGTGGCCGACCGATCTACTGGGTTGGTCCCTCCGGCCCGGAACAAGACGCAGGTCCCGGCACGGATTTCCACGCTGCACGGGCCGGTTATGTGTCCATCACGCCCTTACAGGTTGACTTAACTCATCACCGCGCGCTCGGCTCTGTCACGGAATGGCTGTCCACCAAGCCGTTTTGACGCTGTAATAAAAAGGTTTTATGTAATAAAATCAATGCATTTTTTCAGTAGACGGATGACTTAAGAAAAGATTATCATCATCAAATGCTTGGGATGCAGCGCATGGAGAGCGATCCTGCAATTCCAGCGTGGGCGCACCAGCGCGGTTGTTCTATACCGCCGACCATCGACAATCCAGCGCGCCTTCCTGCTTGCACAAAATACAGAAAAGACGCCGATAGCCCTCGGCTAGAGCGTCAGCAGAAATAACCCACCAAGCGAAGCCATGAGGAGAACATCAATGTCTCGACGGAGCGCCGTCTGTCTCGAAGTAGCGGTAGGTGAGGATGAACTGCACATGGACGATCCGCTGCTGCATGAAGATAAGCTGGAAGACGCTGAGGATGAGGCGATTGTGGAAGAGGTGCTGGATCCGGTCGATATCCCCTGGACGATTCCCACCGCCAGCCGGGAATTCAGCGCGGAGGAAATGGACGCCACCCGCATGTATCTGAGCGAAATTGGCTTTTCACCGCTGCTTACAGCGCAGGAAGAAGTCTACTATGCGCGCCGCAGCCTGCAAGGCGACGCCACCGCCCGTAATCGCATGGTTGAAAGCAATCTGCGCCTGGTCGTCAAGATTTCCCGCCGTTACATGAACCGGGGCCTGAGCCTGCTCGATTTGATTGAAGAGGGGAATCTGGGCTTGATTCATGCGGTGGAAAAATTCGACCCGGAACGCGGCTTCCGTTTTTCCACCTACGCCACCTGGTGGATTCGTCAAACCATTGAACGGGCGCTGATGAATCAGACCCGCATCATCCGCTTGCCGATCCACGTCATCAAAGAGATCAACGGTTATTTGCGAGCTGCCCGGAACCTGGCGCAAACCCTGGATCACGAGCCGACCGCCGAAGACATTGCCCAGGCGATGGGCAAGCCGGTGGCCGAAGTCCAGCGGATGCTACAACTTAACGAAAGGATCGCTTCCGTCGATACGCCGATGGGCAAGGATGAGGATCGCTCCCTGCTCGACGCGATCCCCGACGATAACAACCCTGATCCATCACAATGGCTGCAAGATACCGATCTCAATGACAAATTGGAGCAATGGCTTGGCCAGCTCAACGACAAGCAGCGCATCGTGGTGGAGCGGCGTTTTGGCCTAGGCGGCCAGGAAAAAGCCACGCTGGAACAGGTCGGCAGTGAAATCGGCGTCACCCGTGAACGGGTGCGGCAAATTCAGATTGATGCGCTGCGCCGATTGCGCAAAATTCTGGAGATCGAAGGCTTTTCTCAGGACTTTTTATAAATAATTTATAAAAAAACGCTGGGCTCTCTGCTTCCATGGCGCGGCCCCACTGGGGCCATTTAGACCCGTCGGCCTAATCGGCCCGCAGCAGCAACGCCGCCGCGATCCGGCGGCCTTCCAGCATGACGACGTTATAGGTGCGGCAGGCGGCGGCGGTGTCCATCACTTCCACGCCCACGCCGCGTGTCAGCAGGGTACGCAAGAGCGGCGGACGAGGAAACCGTTGGCGGTTGCCGGTGCCCAGCAACACAATCTCCGGCTCCAAGGCAGCGATCAGCGCGAAGTGCGCTTCCTCCAAATCAGCGAAGATTTGCGGCGGCCAGTCGCTCACCAGTCGCTCGGGCATGACGATCACACTGCGACGATACTCTCGTTCGCCAACCTTGACCCAATCCAAGCCATAGCCAGTAATCGCATGATGGTTCTGGTCGTTGTCCAAATTAAACCGCATGGCCAGATCTCCGCACGGAAGAAGGGAACCGTGAGCCTGTGAGTCGTTATAGTATAACCTGGAGTACCTACGATGACTGTCGCCGCCCCCTATACGATTCATGCCCTGGAACTGGGCCAGATGCGTAATTTCATCTATGTCGTTCATGACCACGCCACCGGCCGCGCGGCGGTTGTGGATCCGGCTTGGGATGTGCCAGCCATCCTGGCCCTGACGCAACAGCAGGGCTTGCGTATCACTGACATCCTGCTCACACACAGCCATTTCGATCACATCAACGGCGTGGATGCGCTCCTGGCGCATAGCGATGCGCAACTGCATTTGTTACGCACTGAAGCAGCGTTTTGGAACCGCCATAACGAGTTACCGACCCTGCATGTGGGCGGCGATACCATCGCGCTGGGCAAAACCCGCATTGACATCCTGCACACGCCCGGTCATACGCCCGGCTCAGCCTGCTATCGGTTGGGCGATCAGGTGCTGACCGGCGACACACTGTTCGTGTTCGGTTGCGGACGCTGCGACCTACGCGGCGGCGACCCGGAACAGATGTACCAAAGTTTGCGGCGGCTGAGTGAATCCTTGCCGGGGGACGCGCTGATTCGTCCGGGCCACAATTATGGCATCACCCCAACCTCCACTCTGCTGGAACAACTAGCGGGTAATCCCTTTCTCCATTTCGACGATGCCTCTGGCTTTGTGGACTATCGCATGCACCTCCATGATCGCGAGGAACCCTACCGACCTGAACCGCAACCGCATCGGCATTGAGTCCCGGTAGCCAGAATGGCTCGTCATCCCCAACAACCGCAAGAATCCGGCACCCTTGGGCAAATAGCTCCCCATGATTGTTAACTGTACGGTATACGAAAACGGCCATAAGGTAGCTAATATCCCGCTGACCGAGGTTCCCGCCGCGCGGAATCGGCAGGACGCCTTTGTATGGCTGGGTTTATTCGAGCCGGACGAAGCGCTGATGGCCCAAGTTCAGGCCCTCTTTGGCTTGCATGAACTGGCCGCCGAAGACGCCCACCATGCTCACCAGCGGCCCAAGGTGGAACTCTACGGCGACTGCCTTTTTGTGGTCTTGCGCACCGCGCACATGAAGGCCGGCCAAGTGGAATTTGGCGAAACCCATCTTTTTGTCGGGCCAGGCTATGTGGTGTCGGTGCGGCATGGCGCGTCACTGCCCTATGCCTCGGTACGTGCTCGCTGCGAAAGCAACCCGCAATTATTACGCAAGGGGCCGGGGTTTGTGCTGTACGCCATCCTCGATTTCGTGGTCGATCACTACTTCCCGATCCTCAACGCGGTGGAGGATGCGGTAGAAGAACTGGAGGAGCGTTTTTACAAGGGCGATTTTGACCAGAGCGACATCAGCCACCTGTATGGCTCCAAGCGCGATCTGGCCGAGTTGCGCCGCGCCGCCGCGCCGCTGGTTGAGGTGTGCAATTATCTGCTAACTGACGTATTCAACGCCTATATTTCCGATGATATTCGGCCCTATTTTCGCGATGTCTACGACCATACCCTGCGGATCAACGAATCCATTGACACGATTCGGGAAGCGCTGGGGCTGGCCTTGCAAATCAGCTTGTCCCTGGGCGCGGCCCGGCAAAACGACGCCACTAAGCGTTTAGCAGGTTGGGGGGCGTTGCTGGGGGTGCCGACCATGGTGTTCAGCATCTATGGCATGAACTTCAAGGGCTGGTTTCCTGAGCTGGAGTGGCAGTATGGCTATCCCATCGTGCTGGGCAGTGTGGCGCTGATTTGCCTGGCGCTCTATCGCTATTTGAAAAAAGCGGGTTGGTTGTAAATGCTTCCCTTCGCGCCGATCGGCGTGATTCGCTCCTGCTTCCGGCAAAAGTTCGGCATTCCCCGGCAGGCGGGGCTGGTTCCGGCGGCGCGGGCTACCCTGGAGCTGCTACCGCCCTACAACCAGCCGGCGGCGGTGCGTGGACTGGAAGGTTTTTCCCACCTCTGGCTGCTATTTGTGTTTCACGGCCTCCCGGTGGGACGCTGGCAGCCGACCGTGCGGCCGCCCCGGCTGGGGGGCAATCGGCGGCTGGGCGTGTTCGCCACCCGTTCTCCCTTTCGGCCCAATCCTATCGGGCTATCCGCCGTACAACTGGAGCGAATCACCACCAAGCGTGGCTCCGTGGTGCTGCACTTGGCGGGGGTCGATGTACTGGATGGTACGCCGGTGGTAGACATCAAGCCTTACCTCCCTTACACCGATCAACTTTTTGGGGCTACAGGCGGTTTCGCTGCCGCCGCGCCTGTGGGCCATCTGACGGTGGACTTCAGCCCGACGGCGGCCGCTTATTGCGCCGACGAGTCCGTCGGCGAGCTGCGCGTTCTGATCGAGCAGATTTTGCGCCAGGATCCACGCCCCGCCTATGAACAAGGCCGCGCCGCGCCGCAAGCTTACGGGATGCGGCTCTACGACCTGGAGGTACGCTGGGAGATGCGTGGCGCAACGGCCTATGTCACCGCGATTGCACCCCTCACGGCCATCCCGACCGCGCGGAACCCTGAGTTGTCGGCTTAACCCTCCAGTCGCAACACGATTTTGCCCATTTGATCGGCAGCCAACAGCCGCTGGTGCGCGGCGACTGCTTCTTCCAGCGCGAACACTCCATCCACCACCGGTTCGATGCGGTGCGCTTCGACAAAACGCAACATGGCCGCAAATTCGGCGGGTGAACCCATGGTGGAACCAACAATGTACGCCTGCCGGAAAAATAGCTTCGCCATTTCCAGTCCGGCCGGGGGATTGCCCGCCGTCGCGCCGTAGACCACCAACCGCCCACCCGGACGCAGCACGGCAAAACAGCCTGAAAACGCTGGGCCGCCGGTGCCGTCTACCACCACATCGACCCCACCGGTCAACGCCGCTAGACGCTTAGGCCAATCATCCGCACGGTAATTCACGCCGCCCGCCGCGCCCATGCGTTTGGCCTCCTCCAGCTTAGCGTCGCTGCCGCTGGTCACAAAAGCGCGCGCCCCCAGCGCTACCGCCCATTTCAGGGCAAAACCTGCCACCCCGCCGCCGATGCCCGTGATCAGGACCGTTTCGCCGGGTTGAGCTGCGCCCTGAGTCATTAAGGCCCGCCAGGCGGTCAAGCCGGCCAGAGGGATGGCGGCCGCCTGCTCCCAGCTTAAATGCGTCGGCTTGGCCGCCACATGGGAAGCGGGAACGCATAAATAGTCAGCGAAGGTGCCTGGATCCGGCATGCCCAGAACTCGAAAGGTCGGGCTGGGAAAACGGGGATTATCGCCCCAGTCATAGGCCGGATAGATCACGACCTCTTGTCCCAGATTCTGTGTGGAGACTGTAGCGCCGACCTGATCGATCACCCCCGTGCCATCCGAGCCTAGAATGCAGGGTAGGCGAATGCTGGGATATTGACCCAGCGTGATCCAAACATCGCGGCGATTGAGCGCGGCGGCGTGCAAGCGCACCCGCACCTGACCGGCGCTGGGTTCGGGATCAGCGATTGTGCTGATCCGCAACTGATCGGGGCCGCCAAGTCGATCAAGGAGCACCGCTTTCATGCATCTCTCTCCTGGGTGATGAGGTCAGTGTCAGCCGCTAAAATCGGCGCATCGGCCACGCTGGCCGCCAGCTCGGCAAAGAGGCGCAGGGTTGCCTCCGCCTCGGCTACATTCAAGCGCTCCAGCGCATAACCGACATGGACGATCACATAATCGCCCACCGCGACTTCTTCCAGCAAGGCGGTGGAGATGGACTTGCGAATGCCGCCCAATTCCACCACCGCAGTTTCGGGAGCGGTAATGGCGATGACTTGCGCCGGAATGGCTAGACACATATCGTTGGGTACCTAATCGCTCTCTTAATTTATGGTGGTGGCTCACCTTGTTGCGCGACACCCCGAACAGCCGGACCCATCTCCGCAAAGAGGCGCGCTCCTAATAGGCTCATAGAATCTACTCTCTGGCAGCTTGCGTAAAACCTAGCGCGCAAGGAATTTCTCAGAAGCCGAGACCCCATCCACCGCACTTGTAACGCTGCTTGCCGTTGCGTTGCCAGGCTTTCCATGTTTACGCGCTCGATCATTGCCATAGTGATAGCCGTTCATCGCACCAGCATACTTCCGCTCTCCTCAGTGAGCCACCACCTGCAATTCATTGTGGTGAGCGATCTTGCAGAGGACTCACAAGTCTACACAGCGTACTAGACGCCGCCTAGCGTCCGAATATTCCATAAATAGGGGTGTCCAGTTGTGCTTCTAGACGCTTATTCTACGTTATACAAGCTCAACCACTAAAACAGCAGGACACAACTTTTCTCCATGCGCGGTAATCTCGATTTCAGCTCCTGGAGCGGCCTAGCATCCACGCTTTTTGGGCTGGTGCTCATTACGCTCATCGCGGTGGGCATCCGCCTAATTTTCATGCAGACCATCCAGCGCCGACGCGAGCGTGAAAACCGCCAGATCAACGAGCGCTTGCACACGCTCATCGCCGCCTACAAAACCTTGGGCGGCTCGTTCACCGGCGAATTAGAAGTCGATCCCAGCCATTTTCGCAATCTGCGGCAGACAGCGGCAGGCGCTCCTGCTGCTGAAAACGGTGATGCAGCAGCCCGCATGGAAAGCAGCCGCGACCCGAATGCCCTCGGTGCCGAACGTCGCCGCCGGATCCGCGATGCGGTCGAAGCAGCCTTGTCGGATGTCATTTTACTGGGCACCGAGGAACAGGTACGGCTGGCGGCGCATGCCGCCAATGAAATGGTGGCCGGTCGTAAAGTCGATCTGGCCGATTTAGTGGCGTCGTTGCGCAACTTCATCCGTCAGGCGTTGGATTTAGACCCAATTCCGGCTGGGCTGATGCTCCCCGATCAAGGGCCATTGCGTCCGAGCGGCAATAGGGGCAGGGGCGGCGGCGCGACGAGCGGGGGCAGGGGCGGCGGCGCGGGCGCGGGGATGGACGGCGGAATGGGGGTTGGAGTGGGAAGCGGAATGGGGATGGGCCTGGGTCAAAGCCACAGCGACCCTGCAAGCACCCACGCCAGTGACCTCAGCAACCGATGAACTGCAAGGGGGTAACAGAACAGCGGTTTGGAATGGCCCCTACGGCCAAGGGGCACCAGGAACGAAGGCGCTAAAAAACCCGCTGGTGAGCGGGTTTTAGTCAAGCAATTATACGGCAATCAACGGCGGCGCGGCTTTTTCTTTGCCGAGACCAACTTCATGTTAAGCACCAAGGCTTCAGCGTAAGTGGCCCGCACCTGGTTGCCCACCGTGACTTGGCGTAGATCCAGATCTTGCGGCGCTTTTAGGACCAGCGGCTGCTCTGGGCCTTTGAGGGTGATTTTACGGGTTTTGCGGTTGACCGCTGCCACGGTTGCCACCAGCTCCCGATCCTGGCGCGCCATTTTGTCCGGTGCGGCGCGGGCCTCTTCCTGGGCGCTTGCGGGCGAGCTTTGCTCCAGAGCCAAAAGTAAAGCTTCGTGGTAGATCACTTCCACGCGGTCACCGGCTCTAAACTGGAACAGGTTGCGCACGCCGTCGTCAACAGTCATTGGATGCAACCGACCACGCTGGCCCCTGAGAACGACCTGCCGTTTTTCAGGATCAACTGTTTCCACGAAGGCGGTGGAGGAAACCTTTTCGCGGCGGTCAAGCAAATAAGCGGTGCGCTGCTTTTCCTTGGTGGCTTTTTCCTCAGCCGCCTTATCAACAACCGTCGCGCAGCCGGTCATCAACAGGACGCCCATCAGACCCAGGACCGCTACGATCTGCCTTTTCATTGCGGATTGCGCTTTTACCATGTTTTCAAAATCCTCAATCGTTCACAAAGGGTTAAAAAATCAAAGGCAACTTGAACATTACCGACGCTCATCAGCAAGCGCCCTCGATTCGGCGTTCCTCCAAAAGAGGGACGTCACACGCCGATTTTAACCATCATAGACGCCTTTGGTGAACCCACGCTAGCATGGCGCTGCTTCAGTTCATGTGTCGCGCCTGTCTACGGGAGGATACGGAGCTGGACTGCGTAGTGCTCGGTGGTCGAGGAATCTCCCTCCCAAAAGCGCCAATACTTGAGCTTGAGCGCTACTGCACCGGGCTGCTGAACGCTGAAAGTGAACAGACGTCGCCCACGCGCACCGATAAAACCTTCGGTCGATTCTTCATAAGCGGTGCTATCTAGCGCCAACAGACTCCGGTCGGTTTCCTCTATGGCCCAGGTATAACCCGTCGTGGGATTTTCCGGCAGACTAAGCTGTAAACGTTCGCCCACGCGCAGCTCAGCGCTGCGGTCGTTATCATCCCGAGTCAGGGTCAACACCCCATCCTGCCGCACGCCAGCCGCTGACTGAAGCACCGGTTCGGCGGCTTTTTGCACCGCACACCCCAAGATGAGTACAGCGGCCAGGCAGACCAGCAGGGTAATCGCTAGATGTGGCAAGGGGCAAGACACGACGTGACGAGTAGCGGACATTGGCGCGTGGAACCAGTAGTCGGGAAACTGAAAGTTGCATCGTGTGCATACTAGCGCAAAACTGCCGCTTGCAAAAAACTCCGCCAGTGAGAAGGTGAGCGCTATGCACCAATCGGGTCAGCAATACCGGGAATCCCTGCGTCGCTATCATCCCCGCGTGTTTATCAACGGGCGTCGGGTGGACGTGGTGGCCGATGAACCGCTGCTTGCGCCAGGAATTGCGGGCGTAGCACTCACTTACGATTTCGCCTTGCGCGAAGACTTAGCGCCCTGGATGCAGGCGACGACCGCAGACGGCAGCGCTGTTAATCGTATGATCGCCATCCCAAAGGACACAGGCGACTTGCTGGATAAGTTGGAAGCAGTGCGGCTGGTTTGCCGAGAAACCGGCTGCGCCCAGCGCTATCTGGGCGGGGACGGGCTGGCTGCGGTTTATCAGGCTACCTATCAGCTTGATGCCGACCTGGGTAGCGCCTATCACCCGCGTCTGCTCGATTATCTGCGCCGGGTCCACACGCACGATTTGACCCTGGCTTTGGCCATGACCGACGCCAAGGGGGATCGCTCGCTGCGGCCGCACGCGCAGCCGAATCAGGACGCCTATCTGCGTATCGTTGGCCGCGAGGCTAAGGGAATCCGCATTTCCGGGGTCAAGGCCATTGTGACGGGCGCGCCTTACGCGCACGAGCTCCTGGTGCTGCCGGGTCGGGCGCTGACCGAGGCGGACCGTGATTTCGCGCTGTGCTGCGCCGTGCCGGTGGACGCGCCCGGCCTGACCATCGTCGCCCGGCCCGCCGGTCGGCCTGGCGAGGCCGCTGCGCTCTTTAGCGCGAAGTATGGACAATCGACCGGGGTGTGCCTGTTCGACAATGTGTTCGTGCCGTGGGAGCAGGTTTTTCTGGCCGGGGAGTGGACGCACTCTGAGCGCTTTACCTACTACTATGCGACCCAGCACCGCCATACGTGCATCGGTGCGCGCGCTGGGTTCGGTGATCTGCTGATCGGCGCGGGCGCGCTGCTGATAGAGGCTAACGGCTTGGATCCAAACCAAGCCCCCGCCTTGCGCGAGTCCATGGTGGAATTGATCAAGCTGGTCGAGGGCTTCTACGCTTGTGGTGTGGCGGCGTCAGTGTATGCCGAAACAGAGGTCGCCGGAGTCGCCTTGCCAGAGCCGGTATTCGCCAACATCGGTAAGCTACTCTTGGCTACACAGATTTACGAGATGCACCGCCTGGCGCACACCGTATCAGGTGGCTTGGTGGTTACCTTGCCGGGACCGGATGAAGATCACAACCCCGCCACCGCCGGGCGTATTTCTGAGGTCTTGAGCGCGCGTTCTGATATTCCTTATGCCCGGCGCATCGAAGTGGCCCGTTTTATGGAAGACTTGACCGCCTCTTATCAGGCGGGCTGGTATTCGGTGATCAGCCTACACGGCGGCGGCTCGCCAGAAGCGCTGAAACGGGAGATTTACCGGCGCTATCCCGTAGAAGAGCGCGTGGCGCTGGTGGAACGCTTGCTGGAGCGGGGGGTGCATTGCGCCAGCGACCCGCGTTGGTTCGGGCGTCAGCCGGGCCGGTGTTGCCTTAGCGGTTGTCAGGGTGCGGAGCCCAGCGCCTCCTGAGCGGAAAGGAAAAAACGGCCCCATGTCCAGTCTCGCATTCGAGCATATTGACAAAATCTATCCGGGCGGTGCCCAGGCGATCTTTGATTTCAGTCTGACCATTGCCGATGGCGAACGCGTCGCGCTGGTTGGTCCCTCCGGCTGTGGCAAATCGACGCTGCTACGGTTGTTGGCCGGGCTGGATGATCCCACACGCGGCGTGTTGCGCATCGGCGATGAACCGGTCAATGCCGTGCAACCGCAACGGCGTAATGTCGCCATGGTGTTTCAAGATTACGCTCTGTATCCCCATCTGACGGTGCGCGCCAATCTAGAATTCCCACTAAAAATGCGCGACCAGCCGCGTGCGGACATCGCCCGACAAGTAGCCTGGGCGGCGGAACTGTTGGGGCTTGGCGCACTGCTGGATCGCTTACCGCGCCAATTGTCTGGCGGTCAGCGGCAGCGGGTAGCGATGGGTCGGGCGCTGGTGCGGCAACCGGCGGCATTTCTGATGGATGAACCTTTATCGAATCTGGACGCCCGGTTGCGGGTGCAGATTCGCGCCGAGCTGAGCGAACTGCTGGAACGGTTAGGCGCGACCGCGCTCTATGTCACTCACGATCAGGCCGAAGCGATGACTCTGGGCGACCGGGTGGCGGTGCTGGAGCAGGGTCGGCTGCGGCAAGTCGCGCCACCCCAAACCTTATACGAACGGCCCGCCAACACCTTTGTCGCCAGCTTCATCGGTAATCCCCCGATGAATTTGTTCCCCGCCCGGCTGATCACCGAGGCTGAAGGCTGCGCGCTGCGCGTGAGCGACCAGAGTTTAGCGCTGGCGTCGGCTGCTGGAGCCAGCAAGCGCTGGCTACCCTGGTTGGATACGGCGCTGACTGTCGGGATCCGCCCGGAGCACCTGTATCTGGCCAGCGCCACCGCCCCAGGGCTACGAGCAACGGTCAGCGATGTCGAATATCTGGGTCATGAAACCTTGCTGCATGTTCGCATCGACGGAACCGACCGCTCCGCCGCAGCGTTAGTGGCCCGGCTGCCAGGTCTCCAACCCTTCACCAAGGGCGAAACCGTGCGCCTAGATTTGGAATGGACCCGGCTGCATGGTTTTGGTGCAGAGGGCACTGCCCTGCCTGATTTTGTCGCCGCCAGCGCGCCTTACGCCGCGCCCAGCAGCGGATGACCCTGTTCATCCAACGGAATATCCACCCATTCCTCTCTAGCGATGCGCCGCAAATCCAGAAGGGACCAGGGAATGAGGATCAGTGCCGCCGTAATCCAGGCAGCCAGGTGCCAACCCCAGCCGTCACCGGGAATAAAGGTAGCGATCACTACGAAAAAGCCGGTGACGCCGTAAAACCGGTACGCCGCCTGCTGCGTGTAATGGCCCACTTTGGGGTTGGGATGATGGCGGTTCAGGGCGTACACCAGCATCGACGCGCCAAACCAGAAGATCAGCAGAGGAAACGGAATCAGGATGGCGATGAGGTTGCCATAGTTCATCAGGGAGGCGGACCGTTTGGCGGAAGCACCGCGCGCAATTTTGCCGATGGTCGTATCTTCACTTTGCTCCAACAGGTGCATGGGGGTGTGCATGAACGAGAACCTTGTCGATGAAAGCGTAGCTAAGAAGTCCATTCAGGATGACTGGATGGATAACGGGATAACGAGCAGCGAGTCAATTTCAATCTTGTTTCGTCTGACTTGCAAGCGCATCCATCACGGATTGCGAGGGTGGCTCTGAAGAGCTGGAGCGCGCTCCAATCGCTGCTTTTGCCAGCGCTTTGCCTCCTGTGCGGCGCGGCAGGCGCGGGTGGACGCGATCTGTGCGCGGCGTGCGCCAACGACTTGCCGCACAATCACGCGGCCTGCCCACGCTGCGCTGAACCGCTGCCTGCGGGGTGGAGCGCGCTGTGTGCACGCTGTCAGGCCCGCGCGCCCGCTTTTGACCGCGCCTTTGTCCCTTTTCGTTACCAGCCGCCGCTGGATTTCCTCATTAAGGGCCTGAAATTCGACGGCCGTCTGGCCCATGCGCGCTTGCTGGGGGACTTGTTCGCCACCGCCTTGGCTGAACGGGGCGCACCCTGGCCAGATTGCATCCTCCCCATCCCCTTACATCCCCACCGCCTGCGTCAACGCGGCTTCAACCAGGCGCTGGAACTCGCGCGCGCCGCAGCGCACCACTGCCAGATTGTACTGTGGCCTGACGGTCTGCGCCGCATCCGCGACACTTTGCCGCAGACCAAGCTGCGCGCTGGCCAGCGCCAGTCCAATGTACTCCATGCCTTCGCGTTGCGCGCACCGCTGCCCGGCGCGCGGGTGGTATTGTTTGACGATGTGGTTAGCACCGCCAGCACGGTCAACGAATGCGCCCGGCTGCTGCGGGCGAGCGGCGCAACCGGCATCGAAGTCTGGGCTATCGCCCGCGCTGGCGACACCTTATGAGGGTAGGTATCCTCTTCCGCACGGAAATTGCATAGTCTCCGCCGCCCATCGCATTCCCGACCCAATTGGCACCATGAAGAAAAATGTACTGACCTTCGAACAGGCTCTACGGGTCCATGACCAACTGCTGCAACGCCGTGGTTTAAACCTATGGATCGGCGCTGAAGCCACCTTCACCGATTGTCGTTCCGAAGCACCGGAATGGCTTAGCCACGCCCTTGGCCCACACAAGCAAAGTCGTGCGCGCCGGATGCTAGCCGACTATCAGGCCCGTGCGTCCGGCGGCGTGGTGCTGCGCACCCTGGGACGACAATATGCTGGGGAAGAACGGCCGCGCTGGAGCCTTGGGCTTTATCAGCGCCGCGACGGTCGACCGGTTTGGGCAGGCCCGCCCGATCCGCTGCTGGAACCGGTGTCCTTGCCGTTGCCTGAGGGGGCGCTGGAAGAATTTTGGGAAGGCTTGGCGCAGCGGCTCGGCGCGCGCGGCTGGACCGCGTTGTTGTTTGCAGTCGATGGCTACCCACTCTTGCGAGTCGCGTGTCGGGGCGACGGTCTGCCTTTGCACATTGATCCGGCGCGCGAGCCTCGTCTAGCGCGCCCCAGTGTTCATGCTCAAACTCTACCACCGGCAGGATACCGCGACGAGCTAGCCGAGGAAGGTCTGCTGCTCTTCGGTATCGGCTGGCCCGCTCCCGAGGCGTCGCCAGATGCGCTGACCGCGCCGTGCGTCGAACTGCCGTCTTGCGCCGAGGTCGAGTTGTTTCTGAGTGTATTGGGGGCCGTAGCCGAAGCCGCCACCGCTGCGCGCCTGCCTGCTCTGATCCTGACCGGCTTCCCGCCACCGGTGGATACCACCATCGCCTGGACCGCCTTGACGCCCGATCCTGCTGTGGTGGAAGTCAACCTGGCTCCGGCTGCGGATGCCATCGGCTTTCTAGAGGGCGTCCGCAGCGCTTTTAGCGCCGCCGCCACGGCTGAGTTGTCGCCGTATCGGCTGCACTATAACGGCCAGATCAGCGATTCCGGCGGCGGTGGCCACCTAACCCTGGGTGGGCCGACGCCAGATCGTAGCCCGTTCCTGACGCATCCTGGTCTGCTGCCTGCCCTGCTGGGCTATTTCAACCGCCACCCGGCGCTGTCGTACTATTTCGCGGGGGATTTCGTCGGCAGTTCCAGCCAGGCTCCCCGGCCTGATGAACGCGCCACCGATAGCGTCGAGGAGTTGGCGCTAACGCTGGCTTTGCTCGCCCGCCAGCGCAATCCTGCGCCCGAAGTGCTGTGGCAAAGTCTGGCCCCCTTTCTAACCGATCCCGCCGGTAATCCTCACCGCAGCGAAATCAACATCGAAAAGCTATGGAATCCACAGCGACCCGGACAGGGCCAACTGGGGCTGGTGGAATTTCGCGCCCTGCGGATGCCAGCCACTGCCGAGCGAATGGCGGCCCTGGCGGCGCTGTTGCGCGCCATCGCCGCGCTGTTGATTGCGCAATCGGCACCGCCGCCGCTGGTGCACTGGGGTCGGGAACTGCATGACCGCTTCGCCTTACCTTTCCATTTACGCGCGGATTTGTGGGAGGTGTTGGACGAACTCGCCAGCGCGGGTCTAGGCTTGGGGCAACCCTTACTCGACGAGTTGCTGGTCGATGCCCATGAGCTGGTGGGTGCCGTGGACTGCGGTGCGTATCGCTTGCAGATTCGGCGTGGCCTGGAATTCTGGCCTCTGCTGGGCGACGCCACGGCCCAGGAGCACGGCCATTCGCGGCTGGTAGACTCCAGCAGCGCGCGCCTGGAAATCAGTCTGCGTGCGCTGCCGGACGCCGATCCGGCCTTGCTACCTGACTGGCGACTGACCGCTAACGGCTACCGGTTACCGCTACACGCTGAGGAGCAAATGGATGGACCCATTCACCTGAGCGGGCTACGCTACCGTCGTTTTAAGCCCTGGACTGGCTTGCATCCCACCTTGGAAAGTCAGGCCCCCATCACTCTGCTATTGTGGCATCCGCGCCAGCCGGAAGCCGTGCGCATCCGCCTGTACGAGTGGCAGCCGCAGAACGGTGGTTATAACGGTTTGCCGATTGATTTGCAGGAGGCGGCCATCCGCCGGGCCGAGCGCTGCGTGGTCGAGCGCCTCGACGCCACCACGGTGGCCACAGCATTGGAGCCGCCGCCCAACGCCTTAACGCCGTACAGCTTCGACTTGCGTTGGTGCGCTTAGCTTTTTCGTCGCTGATCTCGCCGACTGTATAGCCACTGCATTAGGGTCAAGCTTCCGGTTTCTCCCTACGGACTGGTGGTCGTAAGGTCGCCCGGCTAGGTAAATCGCCTGGATCGTGGTACATTCCACCCCATATTCGTCGCGGCGCGCTCAGGTTCGCGCCTCCCGATGCTCCAGTGTTCCAGTATTCCTTCCGGCACAGTCGTTAGCGGGTCGCCCGACCCTTCGATCCTACCGTAGGTCTGCCGTCGCTCGAACCCACCGGGGTCTTTGTTTGTCTTTACGATGTGCATCGCGTCGGATTGCTGACTGCGGGATGGCTGTTGTCGTCCGCGCGGCGCTGGCTAGAGCTGCGATGACACCCTCACTCTATAACCGACCCAATGGGTCGCCATTACCGGAGACTTCGGATGAAAACAGTTTTCATCGGTAATCTACCTGCAGACGCCACCGACCAGGAAGTGACTGATTTATTTGCGGCACACGGGCGCGTCCACGGACTGCGTCTGACACGCGATGTGTTTTCCGGGCATTGCCGGGGCTTTGGCTTTATCAAAATGGAAGGCCATGAAGCGCGGGCCGCTATCAACGCGCTCAATGGCCAGGAACTACGCGGCCAGCGCCTGAAAGTGAACGAAGAACGCGCTCCAAATGCGCGGGGCGGGCGGCACCGCTAAACACAGCGGTTTCGACCCCACCTTATCAGGTGACGCTCAGCAACCAGCGCTGTTTTGTTGGTGGAACCCGGACGAAGCGCTGCGGCGAGCGCTGGGTGAGTGATCGGCGCGCTGTTCCTTAAGCAGATGTTGATCTCCAGCACACATCTCAACCATTCCTGGGGTAGCTCCGGCTTCCGATGGCGGCTAGCCGTTGGGCTGCTGGTGTTGTTGCTGTTAGGGCTGTTGTCGGCCTGGGATCGGAACTGGCCGCCCCTAGTGACGCGCGCCCAAGAGCTGGCAACCCTGGTGCTGGACCGAGAGGGGCGAATCTTGCGCGCGTTCACGGTTCCGCCTGGAGTGTGGCGCTTGCCAGTGCGGCCTGAAGCCGTCGATCCGCTATATCTCACCATGCTGCTGGCGTATGAAGATCGCCGTTTTGCGCGGCATCCCGGTGTAGATGCGCTGGCAGTGGCGCGTGCTGTGGGGCAGTGGCTGCGGTATGGCCGCGTGGTGTCGGGCGCATCCACCTTGACCATGCAGGCCGCCCGGCTGTTGGAACCTCATTCCAGGGATTTTCTGGGCAAGCTCGGCGAGATGGTCCGCGCCCTGCAACTGGAGTGGCGTTATAGCAAGGACGACATCCTGGGTTTCTATCTGACGCTGGCTCCGTTTGGCGGCAATCTGGAAGGGGTGCGCGCGGCGGCACTGGCTTGGTTTGGCAAAGAACCCTCGCGGCTGACGGCGGCGGAGGCCGCGTTGCTGGTGGTGCTGCCGCAAGCGCCGTCCCGCTTGCGCCCGGATCGGTTTCCCGCGCTGGCGCGCGCGGCGCGTAATAAAGTGCTCGTGCGCATGGGTCAGCTTGGGGTGCTCAGCGCGGCGCAAGTCGCCGAGGCCCAACAGGAAGCCTTACCAACTCAGGCGCACCGCTTTCCCTTCCACGCAGCACACCTCGCTGAGCGGCTGCGCCAGTCCCGACCCCGCGCGGTTGTACAGGACACATTCATTGACGGCAAGTTGCAACACTCACTAGAAACGCTGGCCCGTGAACAACAATCCGCGCTCACCGCCAACGGCAGCTTGGCGATTTTGGTCGTGGCGCACCGTGAGCAGCGGGTGCTTGCCTACCTCGGCGGTAGTGATTTCCACGACGCCAGCCGTGCTGGGCAAGTCGATCTGATCCGGGCGGTGCGTTCGCCGGGATCGACCTTAAAGCCGCTGGTCTACGGTCTGGGTTTCGATGATCTGCTGATTCATCCCGAAACCCTGATCGAGGATGTACCGACCCGGTTCGGCGACTACAGCCCCACCAACTTCCGCAACACCTACGCTGGGCAAGTGACAGTGCGTGAAGCGTTGCAACAATCGCTGAACATCCCGGCGGTGGCTGTGCTGGAGCAGGTGGGGCCGGCGCGGCTGGCCACTCGGTTGCGCGAGGTTGGCCTGCCCCTGCATTGGAGCGCTGCCCATCCCCGGCCGGGGTTGCCGCTGGTGTTGGGCGGTGTGGGCATGACGCTGGAGCAACTGGTTACCCTATACGCCGGCTTTGCGAACAATGGGGTGATCGCGCCCTTGCGCTTCAGCCAGGCTGATCCCATAGTGACAGGGCAGCGCTTGCTCTCAGCCGCTGCTTGCTGGTCTGTGGGAGATATTCTGCGCCAGGCACCGCGCCCCCAGAACCTGGTGGGGCCAACGAACAGCGTTCGACCGCGCGTGGTCGCTCACAAAACCGGCACCTCCTACGGCTTTCGTGATGCCTGGGCGCTGGGTTTTGATAGCGATTACACCGTTGGTATTTGGGTCGGACGCCCGGACGGATCACCCAGTCCGGGTTATTACGGACGCAATACCGCCGCGCCGCTGCTGTTTCGGGTGTTCGATCTGCTGCCGGAACCGACGACTCCGCCCCTCGCACCGCCACCTGGCATTCTCCAAGTCCGTCGCGACTTGTTACCAGAGCGCTTGCGTTCTTTCCGCGCGCGTTCGCTGTCAGAAGCCCATCATGTGCCGCCGCTGGCGCTGACCTTTCCGGTAGCGGGGAGTACCGTGGAATTAACAGAACGCGCCGGCGCGCTGGCGGCGTTGCCTCTCACCGCCCAGGGCGGAGTCCGGCCCCTGCGCTGGCTGGTCAACGGCCAGCTGCTGGCCGCAGATCCCTGGCGACGAGAGGCGTTTTGGCCGCCGGATGGAGAGGGGTTGGCGCGGATTACCGTGCTCGATCAGTTGGGCCAGACCGCCAGCGCTGACGTATGGCTGCGCCGCAGTGGCGCACCCTAAGCCATCAGGGCACGGTCTGGGGCTGGATATTGCCCCAGGGCATCATGGGCACCGCCGACAGCGAATTTTTGGGCGAACCTTCAATGATACGGTCGCTATAGACCAGATAAACCAAGGTCTTGCGTGATTCATCGAGAAACCGCACCACTTGCATCTTTTTGAACAGTAGCGAACGGCGTTCGGTGAACACCTCCTCGCCTTCCTTAAATTTCTCCTTGATAAGGATCGGCCCCACTTGTCGGCAGGCGATAGAGGCATCCGAGGTCTCTTCCGCCAACCCCAAGCCCCCCTTGACGCCGCCGGTGCGGGACCGGCTGACATAGCAGGTCACGCCGCTAATTTTGGGGTCGTCGAAGGCTTCGATCACGATCTTGTGGTTGGGGCCTAGGAGCTTGAAGACGGTATCCACGCTACCGATTTCCTGGGCCAGCACACTGCCGGTCAACGCCCACAATAAACTCCCGCCCAATCCGAATAAAAAGCCTTGCATAGTTGTGTTCTCCACAGCTTGAAAACCTGACGCGCTTTGCGCGCCTGAGGCAAAAAAGGCGGCCCGAAGGCCGCCTTGCGGGTTTGAGACGCCGAGTTTAGCCGAGATCCTTAATACCCTGGATCATCCCTGCTGCCACTTTCTGCGCGTCGCCGTAAACCATCCGGGTGTTATCGGCGAAGAACAGCGCGTTTTCGATGCCAGCGAAACCGACGCCCTTACCGCGCTTGATGACCTGCACGTTTTTGGCGTGATCCACGTTCAGGATCGGCATCCCAAAGATCGGGCTGGCCTTGTCAGTGCGCGCTGCTGGATTCACTACGTCATTAGCGCCGATCACCAGCGCCACGTCCGCCGTCGAGAACTCTTCGTTGATTTCGTCCATGTCGAAGATCAGATCGTAGGGAACCCCCGCTTCAGCCAGCAGCACATTCATGTGGCCGGGCATCCGGCCCGCGACGGGATGAATGGCGAACTTGACCGTGACGTCGCGCTCGATCAGCAGCTTGCACATTTCCCAGATCTTGTGCTGCGCCTGGGCCACCGCCATGCCGTAACCGGGCACGATGATGACTTTGCTCGCATACGCCATCTGAATGGCCGCATCTGGCGGCTCCATCGGCTTGAGGCTGCCGGTCACAGCTTGCGCTTCGCCGCTGCCCAGCGCGGCCCAGTTGCTGAACAGCACGTTCGACACCGAGCGGTTCATCGCTTTGGCCATCATCAGCGTTAGCAACGTACCCGACGAGCCGACGATAATGCCAGCGATAATCATCGCCGAGTTGCCCAGCACAAAGCCTTCCAGGGCGACCGCCAAACCGGTGAACGCATTGAATAGCGAAATCACCACCGGCATATCCGCGCCGCCGATGGGCAGCGCCATCATCGAGCCGAAAGCCAGCGCCAGCAGGAAGAATACGGTGATCAGCGCGCCGTTGGAGCTATGGGTCAGGGCGATGATCAAGCCCAGTATTACCGCCAGGCCGAAAATAGCTGCGTTGACTTTTTGCTGGCCGGTGAAGCGGAATTTGGCGTCATCCTTGAAAAACTTGAGTTCCTGCAACTTGCCGAAAGCCACCACCGAACCTGAGAAGGCGACCGCGCCGATCAGCGCACCGGCCACCGCCATGATCAGGATGTGGGTCTGCGGCACTTTTTCGCCATGGTTCTTCAGCAGCTCCACCGCCGCGATCGCCGCCGCCGCGCCGCCGCCCATACCGTTGTAAATGGCGATCATCTGCGGCATGGCGGTCATCGGCACCTTTTTGGCACCCCACCAGGCAATCACGCTGCCGATAGCGATGGCGATCACCATCAACACGTAGTTGGTCGGAAGGATATGCGCGGTGATCTGCGGGTGAACGAAGCTGACCACAGTCGCCAGCACCATCCCGTAACCCGCCCAAACGATGCCGCTGCGAGCAGTCGTCGGATGCGACATCCGTTTTAGGCCGATGATGAACAGCACGGCCGTCAGGAAATAGACCGTTTCAATCAGATAACCCATGACTTACTTCTCCTGGCCCTTGCTGCTCTTGAACATTTCCAGCATCCGCTCGGTGACGAAGTAGCCGCCGACCGCGTTGCCAGCGCCCAGCAATACGCCGAGGAACCCGATCGTCTGTTCTAGCGGGGTCACGGCTTGGCCCAAGGCCACCATCGCACCCACTAGCACGATGCCATGAACGAAGTTGGTGCCGGACATTAACGGTGTGTGCAGGATCACCGGCACCTTGCCGATGATTTCGTAGCCGAGAATCCCGGCCAGCATCAGGATGTAAATGGGAGAGAAAAAAGCAACCACGGCTTCCATCATGCTTCTCCGAGTCGGGTTATCCCACCAGCTTGCTGGTAGGTTCGTGGACGATTTTCCCGTCGTGAGTCAGGGCGCTCTTGGCGATCACCTCATCATTCCAGTCGAGATTGAGGGCACCATCCTTGATCATGGGCGACAGGAAGTTAAACAGGTTTTTGGCGTACATCTCGCTGGCCGGTGCCGGAAAATTGCTGGGGATGTTGATGGGACCGTCAATCACCACGCCGTTGTGCGTATAGGTCTCGCCGGGGCGAGTCAATTCGCAGTTGCCACCCGATTCCGCCGCCAGGTCGATGATGACTGCACCACGCTTCATATTTTCCACCATCGCAGTGGTCACGATCTTCGGCGCCGCTCGGCCCGGAATGGCCGCCGTGGTGATGACAGCGTTGGCGGCGGCCACATGCTTGGCGAGCACGTCGGCCTGTTTCTGCCGTTCTTCCGCCGTCAGTTCGCGAGCGTAGCCACCTTCGGCGGCGGCATTTACGCCCGTGTCGATCATCTTGGCACCCAGCGATTCAATTTCTTGCCGGGCCGCTGGGCGAATGTCGTAGGCTTCCACCATCGCGCCAAGGCGCTTGGCAGTGGCGATAGCCTGCAAACCAGCCACGCCCGCGCCGACGATGACGACCTTGGAGGGGCGAATGGTGCCGGCGGCGGTGGTCAGCATGGGGAAGAACCCGCTGGCCAGAATCGCCGCCCGCAACGCCACATAGTAGCCGGCCACCGCCGCCTGCGACGACAGCACGTCCATCGACTGAGCGCGGGAGATGCGCGGAATCAGTTCCATGGCGAAGCTGGTGATTTTTTTGTCACGCAAACGCTTGACCAAATCCAGGTTGCGATGCGGCAACAGCACCGCCAGCAAGGTGGCGCCGTCTTTCATCTGCTCCACTTCTTCCAGGGTGGGCGCTTGCACTTTGAAAACCACATCGGCCTCAGCGTACAAGGCCTTGGCATCGTCCATCAGCCGACAGTTTTTATAGGTTTCATCTGCGAAAAAAGCGCTGCCGCCAGCGCCTTTTTCCACTAGCAACTCTGCGCCGAGCTTGGCGAAACGCTCGGCCATGGTCGGGTCGAGGGCGACCCGGCGTTCGCCCGAAACGAGTTCTTTCGGGACGGCCATTCGAACAGGCATGTGAGGTCCTCCTAATGATGATGAATGCCGGGTCTCCCACCGAACCCGGAAAATAGTGCAAGAAGCTTGCGCAAGACTGCCGTGGAGACGTTGGGCTTCAGTCAGGCATGCGCGCCGCCGGACAGGAAGCACGCAATACTGTTAAGATACTAGCTTAGAATTCAGGCGGCATAAAGCTACGGGCGAACCACAGCGAGCGTGGGTCGTCTAAGGCTGGGCTGATATGGAGCCGGAAGGCAGGGTCAAGGCGCAAGCGGCGCGGTGGAGTTGAGGCTGTAGAACAAGAACAGGTGCAACATGTACGGATTGGAGCAGCAAATTTTACACACGGATGTGACGGGCATGCCGCTAGAATGGATTGACTATCAGCAGGCAGTGCGCTTGTACCATGCCGGACAGGTCGCCTACACCTGCGGCATGATTCTGTATACGGTGCGAGGCGGCTTCAATGTACGCAGGGGCTGTCAGAGCACTGTTGCGGTCAGCTCCATCGTGGCGAGCCAGGGCGGCGTCTATGCGCGGCTCCGCTCCCGCCACGACTACACGCCGCCGCTGTCCAACGCTGCGCTGTTCCGGCGCGATTGCAACACCTGTCTATATTGCGGCGAGACCTTCGCCTTCCGGGAGCTATCCCGCGACCATGTGCGCCCTATTGTCCAAGGCGGCGGCGACTCTTGGAACAATGTGGTTACGGCCTGCAAGCCGTGCAATCACGCCAAGGGCGGCCAAACGCCGGAGCAGGCGGGAATGCAGTTGCTGGCGATTCCCTTCACGCCCAATCATGCTGAGTACGTGTATCTTCAAGGGCGGCGGGTGCTGGTGGACCAGATGGATTTTCTACGCGCCCACTTCCCACGGTCGAGTCCGCTGCATCAGCGGCTGGCGCAAGTACAGTAAAAAAAGCCCCTGCCCGCAACCCCTCTCCTTTTGAGAAGGAGAGGGGCGCTAAAAACGGGGAGAGAGCCGTTTTTAATTGCGAGCGCCTGCTTACCAGCATTTGGCCACAGTGCTACTACTCACCGTTTTCACTCCCGCGTTGTTGAGCGTCATGGTGCCGCAGGTGTCGCTATTCTGCCCACCCGTTGCGAGCGGCGCGGCGGTTAGGGTGTAGGTATCCTGACCGACCGCTGAGAGCGTAATGGTGTAGTAGCCTCCTGCTGGTCCTCCTGTTTTGGGGGCTTTGGTCAAGCCTGAGGCGGCGAATGGAACAGCCCCACCACCTCTAAGCTGGTCGTAACGGCTGTTTTCGGTATAGAACCGCTCCATCCACTGCGCCGCTTCCAGCAGCACGCCTTTGGCGTCGGCTCGGCGTGATTTGCGTACGCTGTCCTGATAGGCGGGATAGGCAATCGCGCCCAGGATGCCTACCACCGCCACCACAATCATCAGTTCGATCAAGGTGAAGCCTTTAGATCGGGATTGGTCGCGCATGCTCATCGCTCCTCGGTTCACCGTAATTGCCGCCAGGATTGCCGACCCACATCAGGATCGCTGATACCGACTATATCGGCGGGTAGTTTTTCAGGGTTGGCCGGGTCCATCGCTGAGCCGGGCAAATAAGCCTTGATGATCTTGCCGCCGCTGATCAGGGTGGGGAGCCGGGCCATGCCATGCGTGGACTGGAATCCGCTAGCTGAAGCGCCGGACGCCGCCGCTAAACGATCATTCGCATCGACGGTGTCGTCCCCATTCACGTCGAACACATCATCCTTGCGGCCACCGGTGAGCAGGTCAAACCCCATCAACCAAGAGACTCCAGTAATCGGATCGCAGGGGTCTGCCGCCTTGAACTGAATGCGCGTAGTAAAGAACACCCGGCCCGCGCTTAGGATGGGCGCATCGATCACCCGCTCGCTCATGTCCTGGGAGTTATCTGGCCTGAGTGAGGACTGTGGCAATAAATCCAAATACCAGCCGCGATGGGTGTTCCAGTCGATCTGGTTTTGCGAGATCACCCGCCAGTTAAAGCCAGAAGCGCCCACGACTTGCGTAATGGTTTGCGCCAGCAGCACGCTGCGGTTGGTGACGGTGATGGCGCTGCCTCCGGTCCAGGCATTGCTGACCAGGGTGGCGGTATCCCGGATGCCGTAGAGACTGTGCTGGACGGGAGTGGCTTCTGGCTCGTTATCGCCGGTTTCAAAGTATTTTCCGGTGCCGAATAGAATCAGGTAACCACCCTTGGGATGCTTACTGATTTCCAGCGGTGCGGTAATGGGTTGCGGTCTGTTGGCGCTGTCTCTGGCTTTGAACAAAGGCACGCCGCTGAATGCCGGTTGGGTCGCATTGGACAAGGTGCCGGTTAGATTGAATTTCCACAAGTTCCCTTTTAGATCGCCCGCATAGGCTGCCACCAGATTGCGGTTGCTATCGGCCAGCAGCGCCGGCGTGGCCACGCCGTTGGGGTTGGTGGCGTCACCCGCGCCGGTGGCCCCGGTGCCAATCTTGGCGATTAAAGCGCCCGTTTCAAGATTAACCACGAACAGGAAGGCATCGTAACCGGGGTCGCTGCCATAGCCATTGCCAAAGACAACGACCCAAGTGCCATTCTGCAAGCGTCCAATGCTGGGCTGGCCAATGGTATAGCCGAGATCGGGGTCGGTGAATTCCCACAGAATGTTGGTCGTGTTGAAATCAACCGAGCCGTTGGCCTGCACCGGATTGGTCACGTCCAAGGCGAACAGCGAACGGCCGCCTGCGCGCATGGTGCCAATGAGGATCGATTTCCAGGTGCCGCTCAGATAAGCGTCGGCCACATAAGGCGCGCCGTCCACAAAGTATTTGTGGTCGTAATCCGGATTGGTGAGACTGGCCAGATTAGCGTGGGCCGCTTTGGGAATGAAGGCGAATTTTTCCGCGCCGGTCACGGCGTCGAAAGCGTGCAGCATACCGTCGTTGGCACCCACATACAGCATTTTGGTCCGGTTCTTCTGGGCCTGGCGAAACGCCGTGTAACCCGTCGATCCGCTATAGCCGAAGTCGGGGGGTTCGCCGACATAGGCGGGATCGGAATTGATAATGTCGCCAAGCAGGCGGCTACGCTTGCGCAGCGAGCCGTTCGGCTTTTCCTGGCTTTGGTCGCCGCGTACCCAGTTGAGGATATTTTGCGTGACCCCAGCAGCCTGCAAGGCGCTTTGCTGGGCGGCGCTTAAGGCGCTCCACTCAAAGGCGACCTTGTCACTGCTGCCATTGCCAAATGTAGTGAAAATTTTGCGGGTGGCATGAGCTGGGATTTTGCCAGAGTCGCTCGTCGTCCATTGCGGCATGGGATCCACAGCGCCAGTGGTGGGATTGATTGCATACGCCCGCAGCTCGCCGCTCCAGTCCGGGCCGTTGTTTTCAAAGCGCGCTTGGAACAGTTGCGTGTCGGTGGAGCGCTGCGATGAAGTGGCCGCCAGAGCGCTGGCGGAGCTTTTCTGGAGCGCATTGATGGAATCCAGCACCGCCGCCAGCTTATTGGCAAACACGGTGGGATTCGATGCGCTGAAAAATCCGCCCCGGCCGTTAACCCCAGCATGGAGGAGATCATCAATCTTCGCGGGCGTGCTGGTAGCGCCGCTCGGATCGGGCCATGTAATAGCAGGAGGGGGATTGGCCGAAATCGCGGCAAAAGCTGTAGCTGGATCGATGCTTCCGGTTACGCCCAAGCCCACGCCAAAGGTCACCATGTGCTGCCAGAAGGCCGGATCAAGAGAGCTGGTTGGCACCCGGTTGGTTAAGCTGCTCATTAAATCCGTCTTCCAATAATACATGGCGACATCGGCCAGGGTGTTGCCGCGACTATCCGTAAAGGGTGAAACTGGAGAATAGGTATAGCTTGCGCCATTTGGTCCTGTAATCGTCGGCCCGGCGGTTCCATCATTGTTACTCGCTGCGCCACCACTGGCCAAAGTACCGTTCCAATAGCCATCCGTCATCAGAATCGTAAAGCTTTGACGACAACTGGCGAACGTTGCACTTGAGGCTGTACCGGGCGTTTTAGACCAAGGGCCTTGGTTATCGGTCCGCTGATAGTATTGCCCAGCGCCCTGCAGCGCTTTGACCAAGGGGGTGCCTTGCGCCGGAATAGGATGTTGATAAAGGCTGTTAAAAAATGCAGCCCGCCCTGTACCCCAGAAAGAACGCAAGCCCTGAATAACCGTATCCCCCGATACGCCATCAATGGATTTACTTACTGTATTAATCGATCCAAAACCAACGCGGAGTTTGCTTTCTTCTTCATTAAGCCATAAAGGCTGTCTTCCAAACGCTTTACCAATTCCAGCGCGCGAGGCCAGAATACGTGACCGGTAATACGTGTACCAGTTGGCAAAATTCTGGATTTCCTGAGCGTAGGTACAAATCCCACCGGTGCAATCGGTACGGCTCGCCCGGCCATGGCCAGAATAGGATGGAGTGGTCGACTTTATTTCTACTTTGGTATAGTTGCTCCAGGTCCACTTCCCTGCAGCGCCTTTGCTGCTATCGTAGTAAAAATACGTAGCAGTCCAGAACGCGGCATTCGGAAGTGTTGTTGTCGTACCGCTGCAAGTTGTTCCAGAGCAGGTTCGCCAGTTTGTGGTTACACTCGAATTGGCAATATTGGCGGTCAGATTACGGCAATAATTAGCACCAGTGCCAATCCGTTCGGGATTGTGGAGAGCGCACGCTGGACTGGCATTGGGATATGAGGTTTTATCCGGTTTGTCCCACGGGGAATAGGTAGTTGCTGGATCATAATAAACTGTATTCCAAGCAGAAGATCGCGCAAGGGCAGTAAAGGCTACGTTATCAGCCACTGTGGCCACATTATTGGTGTAATCGCTTGATCCATAAACACCGTCTACCCTGGGAAACAAATAATAAACCGAACCATTGGTGAGGTTTGAATAAGCATAATCATCGGGCATAACTTCAAACATCATCGACCCGGAATCATCCAGAACAAACATAATGTTGGGTGAAACCGGCGGCGGCAAAAACAAGGGAAGCTGGGCAATATTGCCCGCCCTGGCTATACGACTGCCGGCCCCACCAAAAACCAGCAAAACTATCAGCAAAAACACCGTCGCTAGAGTGGCGACGGACTCCATTTTGGAAAGCACTCTTGAGCTGTTCATGGCTGGCCTCGATTCCTCTTTAATCCATGCTGGGGTCATTCATTAGAAAGCAGATGCTTTCAGGGATTGCTCAAATTCGGTAGATGACTTGTACAATAGCCACCGCATTGGCGGTGCCGCCCACGCCACGCGAGGTGATACGGAACATTTGTCTTTGGCTCAGGGGCTGTCCGGCCTTTTCGCTATAAGCCGCAGACACTTTCCCCAAATCCTCAATGGCAAAATTGGGGGACGCTTGCACCTGTCCCAGAGCGCGGTCATACGGCTGACAGGTCGCCCAGTTGTAATCCATCCAGAACGTCCCCCAATCGGTGGTGGGGGCCAGATTTCCTTCCGCAAACTCGCATTGCGCCGGATTAGCTGGAAACGGCGGCATGGCTAGGAATATAGCAAGCACCCTTCTTTCTCCGGCGCGCAAGCTCGCCTCAGCCGCCTGAAAGGCCAAGTTTCGCTCGCGGGCGTTGCCGGCCATGCTTTCCTGCTGGGATGTGCTCTGCATGGCGGTCACGCCAATCAAGGTCATCGCCAGCAGAAACACCAAGGCCACAATCAGGGTAGAACCCCGTTGCTGCGACCGAGCACGCAGCGCTAGGGGGGGCATCAAAGCATTCAACTTGCACATGGCGGCTCTCTACGGTAAGCGATTGCGAATGCCAACGGTGGCGGAAAAAGCCTGGCGCAACCGGCGGTCGCCAGCGGGAATCACGATCTGCGTCCCGGTATCGGCGGGGAAAATAATGGTGTGCGTCTGGCCCTGTTCCGTGGTCCGCAGCCGGTCCGTTAGACTGACCAGCAACAGATCAATGCGCACACTGCACACATCCGCCCAATCGGCGACCGCATTAGCATTAACATAGGGGGGATTCACCCGGCGCTTGCTGGGTTCGGCCCCCTGACACACCCCATAGCGGATTTCCATGCGCTCCACGCCCTCCACCAGCTCCTGCGCGGGCGCGTTGTTCATACGCCGCCAAAGCGCGGGCGCGCCGCTCACGCCGGTTCTGATGTAATAGTTTTTAGTGGACATGGGCGCAACTTCGCCGCCCACATAATCCTGTCCCAGATCATTCGTGGCGTTACCTGGCGCGCATCCCCCACCCGCCGCGTGCGCCAGATTCCCGCCCGCAACCCCCGTCACCTGAAACACCGTGGCTTGCTGGCAATTCGCGGCAACCACAATATCGCACGCTGCAAAGCCGCCGGCCGGCACTTGTAAATTCGCCGTGCCGCTGCCCTGCGCCAAGACAGCCTGACCTGCCAGACCATCCGCACCCCGAATCGTGATAGCGTCTACATGGGTGGCCGCCAGCGGTGAGGTAAAGCTGACGTCCAGTGCGGGTGTCCAGACTCCGGCTGCGGTGGATTCAAAGCCCTGAATCGGCTGATCGAAGCTCCACAGGTAAGCCGTGGGTGTGTTCAAGGTGTTGATGACCGGCACGGTTGGCGATACACAGCCACGATAACTGGCCATGCGAATATCCCGGGTCATGGCTTCCAGGGCAAACCGTCCATTCTCTTGCAGGCGCGACAGGGCATCATGGAAGCGGTAAGATTGCTTGCTGCCCACCAGCAATTGAATAACACCGATGGTCAAAAACAAGCCAATCACCAGCGCCACCATCAGCTCCACCAGAGAAAAGCCAGATTGACGGTGCATGAGCGGTCCTGTACATGGTTGTCTAGAGAGCGTGCTCATATTTCAGTATCCATGCTGAACTGTCTAACGAACTCTCCACGGTTGTCGCTCCACTGGACAGTAATCGTATAAATATTGTTAGCATCACGGGCAATGCTGCCGGTGCCTGAAGGCAGGGTGCAGGCCAAGGCATTGCGCCAGGCCGCGAGGTCTTGCTGGGCGAGCGTCCCCGCTGGCGCACCTAATGCCGCGCAAGCCGGCGCTGGATTCTGGAAAACACCCAGGTAAGCTCCACTAGTGAGCGCCGTCTCCCGGTTAGCCCGCATCCGATCCGCGATGTCGTAGGCCAAGACCGTTGCCTGAGAACGCTGGTAGGCGCTGTCGTTAAAGCGCGTGGCGGTAGCCTGCAAACCGGCCAGCCCCAGCAAGCCGATGGCCAGTATCACCACCGCCACCATGACTTCCAGCAGGGTAAAGCCTCGCTGCGTGTGGAGCGGCCAGGCCAGCCCACCATTTTTTAAGGACATGACGTAGCCTCCTTCTCGACATGAGACCGTCCAACGGTATTGATACGGATACATTGATTGTGGCTGTCAAGGACATAACTGAATTGGGTTGCTCCCGCAACCGGCTCGCCGGTGGGTCGGTACCCCAAGGTAGCAGGACCGTTGAACGCAGGGCTGCCAGACAGCCTCTCCCAAACCCGAAAGACCGTCTCCACGCCATCCATAACGCTATTGCTGTTGGTGTCAATGAACAAGAGCCAACCCGTCGCCCAATCCGTTCCCCCGCTGCAAGTGGCTTGATCGGCGGACGGGCATAACACCATATTCCGCCCCCGCTTGGCCGCTTCGGTGCGCGCGAGATTAAGCGCACTGGTAAACTCATTGGCTTGCGAGGCAGCGCGGTTATTGCGCATCATGGCCTGGAACGACGGAACTCCAATCGCCAGCAGAATCGCTGCAATCACCAAAGTAATCATCAATTCCACAAGGGTAAAGCCAAGTTGTCGATTCATGGTAGATACACAGTTCACTTGTGGGCCACAGTCTAAAAAAAATATTCTCTTCATTCTACAGTCCTTGCTCATCAATGGTAGAAAATTGCTGATAACTGGTACAGTCGTCCCGATCATAGGCCGGATTACTGATGGCGGGCATGACGATCTACGGTTTCTGGCCACGCCCCTTGCACATGGTCAGCGGTGGTTGATTTAGAGGTAAGCGCATAATGGCATTCACACCGCTCACCCTTGACGTGGCGCTATTGCTGGATTTGGGACGCCTCCGCGTTTGGAGCTGGACCGAAGGGCTATTGGCGCTTCCCACCGGACAGACCGCCTATGGCATGGTCACCACCGGCCAGGTCAAGGTGTCCGATCCCGAAGCCGGTTCCTTCACCTTGAGTGCTGGCATGTTTTTTGTGCTGCCAGATGGCGGGCAAGTGCGCAGCGGCAAGGGTCTGGTTATTACCATAGCCGCTTATCGCGGGTTGCGGCAGATTGGCGGTCCTTTGGAAGCAACCGGTCGCCTGCGTTATATCGATGGGTGCAGCGACACTCTGCTGGTGAGTCCGCCTCGGTTGGGCGATCCTTGCCTGAACCATCTGCATATTCCCCCCTATACTCAGCAAACGCCCCATACTCATCCTTCGGTGCGGATTGGCGTCATTCTACGGGGCAGCGGCGAGTGTCGCACTCCAGACGGAGTGTACCCGTTACAGCCTGGCATGGGCTGGTATATCCCGACAGGCTGTTTGCATTCCTTTTTTACGCAGGAGGAGGCGCTGGATGTCATCGCCTGGCACCCCGACAGTGATTTTGGCCCCCGCGATGACGATCATCCAATGATTAATCGCACCCTGATTCCCCAAGGCTAGCGGTTGGCGGCCAGGATCGCAAAGCAGGTGCTGGCTGCACTGGCCAAGGGGCTTCAACCATCTGTTCGTACCAGAGCAGAAAGGTAATCAGCATCCATAACTTTAGGCCATGGCGTAGGCCGGGTACGCCTTCGCTCTCATAACGCAGCAAACGCCGCACATAATCCGGCTTGAAAAAACCGTAGCGCCGCAGATTGTTGCGGGACAGCAGGTGTTCGCCGTAACGGCGCAAATCACCCCGAAACCAGAAGCGCACCGGCACCATCATCCCTGACTTGGGTCGCGCGATGATGGTCTCTGGCACCAGGTCGCTCACCGCCTTTTTCAACACGCTTTTTTCGACTGCTCCTTCCAGTTTGACGCCGGATGGACAGCGCAGGCTGGTTTCAATGATCTGGCGCGAGAATAGCGGCGGCAAGGCCAGCACCCCGTGCGCCGCCGTCATTTTTTCCACCTTGACCAGGATCAGATTGGCTCCCTTGAGCCGGATGTTCATGCTCATCAACCGGTTGATAAAATCACGCGGTGGCGAAGCCTGGAAAAACGGCTCCAGTAGCCGCACTAGAGCGGCATCACCGCCCGCTTCTTGGCGCAAGGCAGGCTCCAGGAGCAAATCGAGATCGGCATAGCAGCGCTGAAAAGCGCGCAGGTAATTGCGTTCTAGCCAGCCGTGCGCGGCTTCCCCAGGTAGAGGGCCATAAAGCCGGGCTAACAGCATGGGGAGATTTTTAGGGCCGCCAAAGCAAGGATCGCCGCCCTCGCCGTTGAGCACTACCGCCGCAACCTCGCCCGCCGCCTGCGCCAGCAGATAGTTGGGAACCGTCACTGGATCGCCAATAGGGTCGTCCAGCCGCCAGATAATCTCTCGGAGCTGCTGGAGAAAACCGGTTGGACGGATTTCCAGCCAACGATGCGCAGTGTGATAACGCTCCACCATCAGGCGCACAAAATCATTTTCACGCGGGTATTCCGCGCCGAAATGCGCGGAGAAGGTTGGAAAAGACGCCTCAGGCTTTTGGGTGGCGGCTACCGCTAGCACCGCGCTGGAATCAATGCCACCAGAGAGAAACACAGCCGGCAGCCGATTCGGGCTGACGGCCAGGCATTCCGCCACCGATTGCTCTAAAGCAGCGCGCACCAGCGCCGGATAGGCGGCCAGCGGGTGCGGCGGTTCACTCTCTAGCGTCTCAAAGCGGAAGTGGCGATGCACTGTGGCTCGACCTTGGCGAAAACACAGAATGCAACCGGGCTGCAACTCGGCAATGCCCTCGAACATGGTGCCCGCGCCTGGCACAAAGCTGAAGGTGAGGTATTCCGGTAGCGCACCGGCGCGCAGCCGACGCGGCAGCGCGGCTTCAGCAAACAGCGCCTTGATCTCGCTGGCGAATAGCAACCGACCTTGCCACACGGTCCAGTACAACACTTTGACCCCGGCGGGGTCACGCACCAGATAAAGCACGTCCTTCCAGCTCGCCGCCAGCACAAAAGCGCCGGTCAGGCGTTCGAGCAGCGGCTCGATCACGGCTTCTTGCCGCCAACCAGCCAGCAGCTGAGCTGCCGTATTGCCTTTCAGGCCATCTGAGTTGGCAGGGCGCGGGGCGTTGAACAAAACGCCGCCATAGCCAAGGATCGCGTCGGGGGTTTGTGCCAATGGGCGTTCCCAGTTCCAGGGCGCTATGCCGTGGCCGATTGCGACAGTGGCACCACCGGCGGTCACACCGTCGATCCGCTCCCAGCCAAGCGGACAGCGCGGCGCTAGTAGGGATGCCATGCGCTCCAGCAAACCAGCCGCTGGGGGGCCACAATATCCGAATAAACAAGACATGGCTGGATAGCTGATCCGCTGGGTGCATTCAGCCAAAATCATCTATTTCAACGCCAAATTCCCCTTCAGTAGCACCGGTGGCCTGCGCAGCGGGCAGGATCAGCAGACCGCCCAGCATCGCTGCACCTAATAAATTCATGAAGGATTTTGGCGGCAGGCCATCCAGGGGAAAGCGATATCCAGCGTTCAGCATTTTGGCATGGTCAGCGCTGAGAACGCCCTGGACTGGCTCTCCATGGCTGGTGGGCAACCAAGGCAGTGAGCCAGCATTGGCGATGGACTCTTTGGATAATCCCAAGTCGATCAGGGGGTAGGCGGCCAGTGGCCATAGCGGGTCAGCCGCCAGGCGGGTGGTGAGGCGAAAGCCGTTCAGGGACGCATCGTGGAGCACGTATACGGGCAGGTTGGGATAACGGGCTAAAAACTGTCGACAGGCCGCAACTATCCCTTGAGGATAGCCCGAACAGCTCATCACGGCGGTTTTATGGGCAAGGTGAAAACGATTGCGCACCAGCAAATCGACCAAATCATCACGTTCCACCACCAGAATGCGTTCCGGCGCGTACTGCAAGTCCTGGTTTGCCGACCTTGGCTGTTGGCGAAAAGCCTGGCCATCGGCCAACGGAGCGATTGGATGGACCTGGTGATAGCGCTGAATCAATTGCTGCGCTTTGGCGAGCGGCAGGGCGGTTTTCTTGCGTCGGCTAGCCCATAATAGCAACAACAGCAAGGGTATAGAGATCCAAACCAAGGCAAAACTACTGTGGAGGAGAAACCAAAAAACAGCGCTGAGGAGGGCGACGAACCCGAGGCTAGCGATTAGGCAGCCGCGCGTGTTGCGGCTCCAGTAGCGGCAAATAGCGAAGGCTAGCTGCGTCAGGGTGAAGGCGTGGTTGCCCTGATCGCTCAGGCGCTGGATGAGTTGCCGCAGCGCATGATCGCTGAAATTGTCGTCTCTCTTTCTCAGAATAAATTGATAGCCGCATCGGCCACAGCGCATCCCATCGCGATACCTTTGATTGTGCTTACAGTCGGGACAACGCATGGGCGCATTTCTCCATTCATCGGCTATCGCAGGCGGCAGCCCCTGATTTGCGGCGCTGTTCCGCCCCAGCAGTGTAGGCGTTAGCTGTTCATCCCGCGTAGTCCTTAAATTCGAATGATCAGTGACCGTGTTTAATTCACAGGGCGCGAGGCATTGCAGCGTTCACAGCGGGGTTTGCATGGCAACCCACGCCTGCCCCAGACTTAAACCGCCATCATTCGGCGGAGCCTGTGCAGCTTCGTAAACTTGTAATCCGGCCTGTTCCAGATGGTAGCGCACCTGCATGGCCAACAGACGGTTAAGCCAGCAACCGCCGCCCAACACGATGGCGGTCACCGCTTCGCGCCGCGCGGTTTGCCCCACCCAATCCGCCAATCCCAACGCCAGCGTAGCGTGGAACCGTGCCGCGCCGCGCGCAGGCTGTTCCGCTTGATCGGCCAGCCAGGCCAGCAACGGTCCCACATCCAGCGTGTTAGCCTCGCGAATAGCATAGCCGTCCAGCAGGGGATCAGCGGGACTGGCCGACGTGGCCAGGGCTTCCAGTTCCATGGCGGCCTGGCCTTCATAGGCATTATGGGCGCGAAGGCCCAGCAGCGCGGCAGCGGCGTCAAATACCCGTCCGGCGCTGCTGGTGAGCGGACAGTAAGCGCTCGCCTCCAGCGCCAACAAGCGTCGCACCGCTTCCGCCTGCGGACCAGGCCAGCGCTGGGCAATCTCCGCCCCTCGCCCCAGCCGCTGCAACACGGCGGCAGCCATCCGCCACGGTTCGCGGGCGGTGCGGTCGCCGCCGGGCATGGGCAGCGGCTGGAGCCGACCCAACCGCCGGTAGCGTGCGCCCTCGACCCATAACAATTCGCCGCCCCAGTGGCCGCCATCCTCACCCAGACCGACCCCATCCAGCGCCAACCCCAACACCGGCGCGGCCAACCCCTGTTCCGCAGCGACCGCCGCAATATGGGCGTGGTGATGCTGGACGGTCACACACGGCAGCTGCTGCTCAGTAGCCAGGGCGGCGGCGAAACGACTGCTAAAAAAATCAGGGTGGCAGTCACAGGCCACCCGCTCCGGGACGATGCGCAAGGTCGCCAGCAGACGCTCAGCCATCTCGACCAGGGCGCGGCAGGCGACGGGATTATCCAGATCACCGATATGGGGGGACAGATAAGCCTGGGCATCGCGGGTGACGCAGAGCGTGTTTTTCAGCCAGCCGCCACAGGCCAGCACGGTCGGACCCGCCAGCGGCAGCACGATGCGCCGGGGGACATACCCACGGGCGCGGCGCACGAACACCGCGCCGGTCGGCCGCCAGAGTTGTACGCTATCGTCGCAGCGCGCGACGATAGCCCGGTCGTGGGTGAGAAAACCGTCGGCGATGCCCGCCAGTCGAGAGAAGGCTTCTTCATCGGTCATCACCAACGGCTCACCGCCAGGATTGGCGCTGGTCATCACCAGCAGCAACGTCCAGGGCTGGGTCAGCCAGGCGCAGCCCTCAGGTCGGCCAGCGGCTTCGTGAAATAACAGGTAGTGCAAAGGTGTGTAGGGCAGCATTACCCCTAGCTGCGCCATGCCGGGCGCTACGCCGCTTAGCTCCTCGGCTCGGTCGGGCCGCTGCTTCAGCAGCAGGATCGGTCGTTCGGGCGCTTCCAGTAACTGCTGTTCCTCTATGCGCCACTCCACCCAGGGCACGAGCGAGATGGCATTGGCCGCCATCACCGCAAAAGGCTTAGCTTCGCGCTGTTTACGCTGGCGCAACCGCGCAACGACGGCAGCTTGCCGCGCATCGCAAACCAGATGAAAGCCGCCCAAGCCCTTGAGCGCGAGAAGAGCGCCAGCGCGCAACTGCTCCAGCACGGTGGCGATGGGATCGGCCACAGTCAGCGGCTGACCGCTGGCGTCACGCAGGCTTAGCTGTGGTCCACACGCCGGGCAGGCCACCGGCTGCGCGTGGAAGCGCCGGTCAGCCGGCGCATGGTACTCACGCGCGCACTCCGCACAGAGCGGAAAAGCGGCCATACTAGTGTTGGGCCGGTCGTAGGGAACAGCCTGGGTAATGGTATAGCGCGGCCCGCAATGAGTGCAGTTGATGAAGGCATAACGGTAACGCCGATCCGCTGGATCACACAGTTCACGCAAGCACTCTGGGCAAACCGCCGTATCGGGCGTGATCTCGGCGCGCGCCGACCCGGCCTGACTGGACTGGATGATGAAACCAGCCTGGCTGTCATTACAAATCGGTAGCGCTGTGGTGTGGAAAGCGTCAATCCGAGCCAGGGGCGGCGGCTGACGCAGCGCAGTCAGGAACCGCTCCAGCACGAGCGGCGGCCCTTGGGCCTCAATTGCGACGCCACTGGCATCGTTACGCACCCAGCCGCACAGTTGCAGGTCGCGCGCCAGCCGATAGACAAACGGTCGGAAACCCACACCCTGCACCTGCCCCCCAATGCGAATCGCCAGCCGGGCCGTCGGCTCGCCCAGCGCGCCGGAGTCCACCACAGCCCTTAGCGCGGCCTCAAGCCAGGCGGGATCGGGCAACGACCAAACGCGCTTCCAGCGTTGCAACCTGGCGCTGTAAGGCCAAACGCTGCTCCCTACGCAGCCAATCCAGCCAGTCGCTGATGCCAACGCCGGTACGGGCGGAGACTTGCAAAATGGTGAGATCGGGATTCACCCGGCGGGCGTACTCCAAGCATTGCGGGACATCAAAATCCAGATACGGCAGCAAATCGATCTTGTTGAGCAAGAGCAGGTCAGCGGCCGCGAACATGTGAGGGTACTTAAGCGGCTTATCCTCGCCCTCAGTCACCGACAGCACCACCACCTTGTGCGCCTCGCCCAGATCGAAGCCCGCCGGGCACACCAGATTGCCGACGTTTTCGATGAATAAAATGCCGCCTTCCGCCAGTTGCAGCGACTCCAGGGCATGACCCACCAGGTGTGCGTCGAGATGGCAGCCCTTGCCGGTGTTAATCTGAATCGCGGGCGCTCCGGTGGCGCGGAGCCGATCCGCATCACGGCTGGTCTGCTGATCGCCTTCGATCACCGCCAGCGACGTTTCCTCGCGCAAGTCCCCCAGGGTGCGGGCCAGCAAGCTCGTCTTGCCAGAGCCGGGGCTGGACACCAGGTTGAGCGCCAACCAGCCGCGCGCCGCCAACCATTGGCGATTGGCATCGGCGAAACCCTGATTGTGCGCCAGCAAATCCTGTTCGAGCCGCAACAAACGCCCCACATCGGAACCCGGCGCGGACGGAAGCACGGTAAACGGCGGGTACTGGTCGTGGGTGTGGTCGTGACCATGGGCATGAAGATACCCTCGATCGTGCTCGTGCTCTGGGTGGTGGGTGAGTTCTTCCAGACGGATTTCCCCCTGGCCACAGCCGCAGATGTTGCACATGGCGTTCTCACTCCCGAAGGTGGACAGGGCAGGGCGCGCCCACTAAAAATAATAGCGCGTCAGACTCCAGGGTAAAGCGGAACCAGGCCATGAAATATATCGTGATCGCTGTGCTGATCCTTATTATAGCGGGGGCCGTGGCTACGTTTCTCCGCCAGACCAGCGGCCCTGCTGCGCAACCGCCGACCAACCACTCCGGCGAGCGCCGCCAAGGTTGGAATCAATCGTAATAGGCGCGCTCTGTAGCAACGAGGAGGGGCAGAACGAGAGAGCAGACTGCGTGGTGCCGGGAGAGAGACTCGAACTCTCACGATATTACTATCGGTGGATTTTGAGTCCACTGCGTCTACCATTCCGCCACCCCGGCACGGGTGTGAGAAGAGAGAAGGCGTAAGTATAAGGATTTTCCACCCACGAGCAAGCCAGAATTGCGCGGTTCGGGTAACATTGCCAACCCTTCCTAAAGCTTGACGCCAACTGCGCTGCAGCGGCTGGCTCCATAGTTCCCGGCCTAATTTTGAAATCCAAAATATTGCAAGCGGAACTGCTGCTGTTAGCAGCGACCATTTGGGGCTTTTTCTCCCCCATCCGCATGGTTGAACCACCCCGGCCCGGCCGGTAGACTTGCAAGCTCGCACGACTTGCGCCGCTGTCCCCAGCCTTCAAGGCGGCGGTCTTGGTCGAAAATCACCATGCCTTTCTCTTAGGGTATTAACGCCTTGAACGCTGTTTGCCACTGCATTCCTTGTTGGTCGTCCCCTAGCTGCCGCGCCGGGCTGTCGGCGGCGAGTGCGACGGTTTGACATCCTCCCTGCCCTAAAGGGTAGGGATTCCCACCACTGGCGTTCGATGTCCCGAACGGAGAAGGATATTCAAAGCGGAGTTTTGATCGCGATCATGTCTGGAACCGCACTCGCCACATACCCAAACTCTTATTCCGAGGTCTGCGACACCTTTCGGCCCCGACGTGCAACCGCACGTCGAACAAACCTGGGTAGACATTCTTTCGTCCACTTCCTCAAACCAGGCCCCGTGCTCAATAGCTTTGTAGCGGAGCCGGTTACGGAAGAACGACCAGCCCGCATCCAACACCGATTTGGCCAGGCGGGTTTTGGCCAAGGCGGCGGCATTGACATTGCCGACCGCGAGGTAATCGAAGGTTTTGACCAGTTTCAGCGCTTCCTTGTGCAAAAAGTCCGTGCGCTGGTTGACGATCTTGGCGTGGATTGCCGTCACTTGGCGGCGCTTGTGGGCGCGTTGTGCAATGCCCAAGCGTTGCTCCGAAGCGCGGTAGTGGCGTCGGTTCTCGATCTTGTCACCCGTAGACAGCGTGGCGAAGTCCTTCAAGCCCAGGTCAATCCCAACACCACGCACCGGCGCTCTGGCCGCAACGTCGGCAACCTCCATCACGCTATTCAAAAACCAGTGGCCTCTCGCGTCCCGCGCAAAGCTGGAGCCGTCCTTGATTTTCCCCTCCGGCAACGGACGGGAATAGAACACCCGGAAGGTCTGGCCGTGGAAGCGGAAGGCGTTGCCTTCGCGCTTGAGGTCACGGCCTTTAAACGGCACCCAGCCCAAAGCCTTTTTGCCACGGTAGCGAAGGTAAGGGCGCTGCTTTTGCGCTCTGGACTGGGCGTATTGCTCGCAGACGGCGTTGATCGTTCCCGCGTGCAGTCCCAAGTCCTTACTCGTACCTGTGGTCAGCGTGTTCAGGTCAAACCCGCTGGGCCAACGCTTATGCCACTTCAAGGCAAATTTCTGGGTGTCGTTGCAGAAATTCCAAACGAAATTCACCGCGCGGCTTTGCCGATTCAAAAGACCGTTCAGGGATTTGACGCGGTAGCGGAACACCTTAACCATTTGAGAAGTATATCTTATTTATCAAGTCGCTGCTTAAAACCTGATCGCCCTTCGGACCGGGCGCTATCCCTGCCCAGCCTAAAGGCCGGGGTCTCTCGCGGAGAAGTTAGATGAGCGCCTGGCCGCCGGTCAAAATCGGCCTGCTGGGCCTGGGTACGGTGGGGAGCGGCGTGACGCGCGTGCTGGCGCGCAACGCCGAGGAAATCAGTCGCCGCGCCGGTCGCGCCATTGCCATCACTCACGCCGCTGCGCGCAATCTGGACACCACAACCGCGCATACCGCCGGACTTAAGCTCACCAGTGAAGCGCTGGACGTGGTGGATGATCCAGAAATCGCCATCATCATTGAGTTAATGGGCGGTTATGAACCAGCGCGGAGCCTGGTGCTGCGGGCGCTGGCGAATGGTAAGCATGTTATTACCGCCAACAAGGCATTGATTGCCAAGCATGGCAACGAGATTTTTGCCGCCGCCAGCGCCGCCGGAATGATGGTGGGTTTTGAGGCGGCGGTCGCGGGCGGCATCCCCATCATCAAGGCGATCCGCGAGGGCTTGGCAGGCAACCGCTTGGAGTGGGTGGCCGGCATCATCAACGGTACTGCGAACTTTATTCTGACCGAGATGCGCGGCGGCAAAGGCCGCGATTTTCCCGAGGCCCTGGCTGAAGCCCAGGCCTTAGGCTACGCGGAGGCGGATCCAACGCTGGATATTGAAGGCATCGACGCCGCTCACAAGCTCACCATTCTAGCTTCAATCGCTTTTGGCACTCCCTTAAGTTTCGATCAGGTTTACATCGAAGGCATTAGCCGCATCACCCGCAGCGATGTGGCCGCCGCCGCCCAGCTAGGGTATCGCATTAAGCATCTGGGCATCGCCCGCCGCGACGAACGGGGCGTGCAGTTGCGTGTCCATCCCACTCTGATTCCCCAAAATCGCTTGCTAGCCCATGTCAACGGGGTGATGAATGCCGTATTGGTCAAGGGTGATGCAGTCGGGCAGAGTTTGTTTTATGGCGCTGGAGCCGGGGCTGAGCCAACGGCCTCGGCGGTGGTCGCCGACATTGTGGATGTCGTGCGCGCCCTGACTGCCGATCCAGAAAATCGAGTACCGCATCTGGCTTTTCAGCCGGACGCCCTGTCCAATCTGCCGATCGTGCCGATGGCGGCGGTGGAAACGGCGTACTATTTGCGGTTGCAAGCGCTGGATCAGCCAGGCGTACTGGCCGATATTACCCGCATCCTGGCCTCCTGCGGGATCAGCATTGAGGCCTTGTTGCAGAAGGAAGCGCCGCCCAGCGCCAGCGTGGTACCCATCATTCTGCTTATCAACCGGGTTGAGGAATGGCGGATGAACCAGGCGATTGCCGCCATTGAAGCGTTGGACACCATCCAGGCGCCAGTGACGCGGATTCGCCTGGAGCATCTGGATTCCGATTGAGCGAAGCAACCGGGAATCCAGGGGATGACCACGCTCACGCTGCTGGTTCCTGGCCTGCGCGGAGCCGGGCTGGCGGGTCGCGCCAAGGCGGGATTCCCCACTCCCGTCGCGCCCGCGTTGGCGTGGTTGCTGGCGCGCGCAGACCGGCAACCCGCACCCCGTGCAAGCGATGCGGCCCTATTCCAGCACTTTGGCCTAGCGATTCCCATAGATGCGGATTTGCCGGTGGCGGCGATCACGCGCCTGGCGGACGGGGGCGAAGCCGACCCGGGCTGGTGGCTGCGGGCGGATCCGGTGTCTCTGCGTCCCGATGTGCACGGAGTGTATCTGGCCGATGCGCGTGCGCTGGCGCTTACAGCAAGCGAAGCGGCGGCGCTGGCGGAGGCTTTCAATCAGTGGTTTGTGGATGACGGCGTGCAGTTAGCTGTCTTACAGCCTAATCGCTGGTATCTGCGCCTGGCCGACAACCCTCAATTGCGCACCCGACCCTTGGTGGAAGCTATTGGCCGCGACATCAATCCGCTGTTGCCTCGTGGGCCGGGCCAAGGACGCTGGCACCGACTGTTAACCGAAACGCAGATGTTGTTTTACCGCCATCCGCTCAACCAAGCGCGAGAACAGCAAGGCCGACCGCTCATCAATGGTCTTTGGCTATGGGGGGGTGGCGTCGAGCCGGTGCGCGTGGCGTCGCTGGCTGGAGCGTGTTATGCCGACGATCCTCTGGCCCGTGGCCTGGCGCAACTGAGTGGGATGGCGCTCCATCCCACGCCCGAACAGGCTGAAGCCTGGCGGCCCGCTTCAGCGGGGTCTGACAGTCTGGTGGTGCTGGAAACCGCGCGTTACGACCCAGCCGACGATGACCCGCTGGCATGGGCGGAACACGTCACGGTGCTAGAGCGGGATTGGTTCGCGCCCTGTCGGCGCTGGTTGCAGACCGGCCAATTGTCGGCGCTGCGTCTTCAGCCCGGCGATGGCTGGACCTACACGGTCACGCCCGCCGCCCGCTGGAGCTTCTGGCGGCGGCCCCGACCACTGATGGCTACGGCGCGCTGACCGCCACCCCACCGCTCACGCGCCGCGACCTAGCCTGTGCACCATAACCGCCGCGTCTACGGCCTTACTTCCACCCTGAGCTGATAGCAGGCCATGTCCACGGTCATTGTTCGTCGCCCCCTGGTGGATCCGGTCGTGTTGCCGGTTTCTCCCCTGCTCCAACGGCTCTATGCCGCCCGTGGCGTTCGCTCCGCCGCGCAACTCGATCACAGTTTGCAAGCCTTGCCCGCCCCAGAGTCGTTGACTGGGTTGGCCGAGGCGTTGACTTTGTTGGAGGCGGCGCTGCGGCAGCGCTGGCGGATCGTGATCGTCGCCGATCTGGATGCTGATGGCGCGACCAGTTGCGCGCTGGCGGTGCGCGCCCTGCGCGCGTTGGGAGCCGCCGAGGTGCGCTACGTGGTGCCTAACCGCTTTGTGCATGGCTACGGCCTGACCCCGGAGATCGTGGCAGTTGCCGCCCAGGAGCAGCCGCAACTCCTGATTACCGTGGACAACGGTATCTCCAGTCATGACGGCGCGCGGGCTGCCCAGTCCTTGGGAATGCGGGTGCTGATTACCGATCATCATCTGCCCGGCGCTAGCCTGCCGCCCGCCGATGCCCTGGTGAATCCCAACCAGCCCGGCGATGCGTTTCCTTGCAAGCAACTGGCTGGCGTCGGCGTGATTTTTTATGTGCTCTTCGCGCTGCGCGCACGCTTGCGGACTAGCGGTTGGTTTGGGGAGCAAGGCCTGGCGGAGCCAAACATGGCGCAATTTCTGGATTTGGTGGCGGTCGGCACGGTGGCCGATGTGGTGCCGCTCACCCACGCTAACCGCATTCTGGTCGCCCAGGGATTACGGCGGATTCGCGAGGGCCGTTGCGTGCCTGGCATTGCCGCCCTGTTTACCGCCACGGGTCGGAGCATGGCGCGCGCCAGCACCGGGGATCTTGCCTTTCAACTGGGGCCGCGCCTGAATGCAGCCGGGCGGCTGGCTGATATGCGTTTGAGTATTGAATGCTTGCTGTGCGACGACCCGACCCGGGCTTTGGCCCTCGTCCAAGACCTGGATCGGCTCAACCGGGAACGGCGGGTGATCGAAACTGAAATGCGCGCACAGGCGCTGGATCGGCTGGTGCAGTGGCCGCAGGCCGCAGGCGAGCTGCCGTTTGGCGTGTGTCTGTTCGATCCCGAATGGCATTCAGGGGTGGTGGGCATTGTCGCCGGACGCCTCCGAGAGCAGTTGCATCGCCCGGTGATCGCCTTTGCGCCCGACCACCAGCCGGAGCAACTGCGCGGTTCGGCGCGCTCGGTGCCGGGCCTGCATATTCGCGATGTGCTGGCGACCGTCGCCGCGCGCCAACCGGGCTTGATCGGGCGCTTTGGCGGTCACGCCGCTGCGGCGGGCCTGAGCTTGCCTACGGCGCATCTGACTGCTTTTCAGCAAGCCTTTGATGCTGAGGTGCGCCAACAATTACGACCGGAAGACCTGAATGGCTGTCTGTGGAGTGACGGTGAGTTAGCGCTGGCGGAGCTGTCGCTGGAAACTGCCGAGCAGCTACGCCAGGGCGGGCCCTGGGGTCAGGGGTTCCCGGAGCCGCTGTTTGACGGGGACTTCACGGTGACCAACCACCGGATCATGAAAGAGCAGCACCTCAAGCTCTGGGTGCAAGCGCCGGGAATGCGGCAGCCTATCGAGGCGGTGGCCTTCCATCAGGCCAGCGAGTTCCGACCCGACACGACGCATTGGCGCATCGCCTATCAGTTGGAAGTCAATGAGTGGCGCGGCGCGCAACGCTTGCAGTTGCGCATCGCGCATCTGGAACCCAGCACCTGATGGGGTCGCTGGTGTTTTTATGGCGGCGGTGAGGCAAGGGTTACGGAGGGTTCGGCCAGCCGCCAGGCGTTCTTGCCGGCGCTCTTGGCGGCGTACATAGCAGCGTCGGCGTCACGCAACAGTCGCATCCCCAGATCCAGGGTATAGGGCCATTCCGGGTAGTACAGCGCAATGCCAACGCTGGCGGTGACCGTAACCGTGATCGTGGTTTCACTCAGGGTGACGGGTTGCGCCAAGCGTTCAATAATTTTGTTGGCCACGCTCATCGCACCCTGGGGTTGTTTGAGATCCAGCAAAATGATGGTGAACTCATCGCCGCCTAGCCGCGCGGCGGTATCGCTGGCGCGTACGCACTGCCGCAGGCGAATGGCGACTTGGCGGAGCAATTCATCTCCCGCTTCATGCCCGTAGCTGTCGTTGACTTGTTTGAAACCATCCAGATCGACCAGTAGCAGCGCCGCCAGCCGTTGTTGGCGGCGGGATTGCTGTAAGCCCTTGCGCAGATGCTCAAAAAACAGATTCCGGTTGGGCAAGGTCGTCAGACTGTCGTAATTCGCCAGGCGCCAGTTGCGTTGGCTCGCAGCGGCCAGGGTTTTGGTGCGCTCCACGACTTCCGCTTCCAGCTTGCGGTCGTAGTCGCGCAGCAGGGCCTCGACTTTCTTTTGCTCCGTCATATCAGTGGTGGCCCCGCGATAGCCCAGCAATTCGCCATCTTCATCGAGCACGGGTAGGCCGCTGCTTAAAGTCCAGACCGTCTGCGCTCGTCCCGGCAAGCGCAGACGCAGCATGAGCTGGTGAAACGGCTGCTGCGCTTGCAGGGCCTCTTCCAGGGCGGGAAAGTCGGTATCTTGGACATTGGGGGCCAGATAGGCTCGCCAAAACTGACCGGAACCCGGACGCCAGGCCAGCGATTTGGCGAACTGGCCACTCAGGTCACAGAGGCGACCCTGTGCATCGAACTCCCACAGCAAATCATTGGAGACCTCAGCCAGATCGCGGAACCGGGCGACGTGGGCGAGTCGCGCCTGGGAGCGCGCGCCAGTTAAAAGGCCCGTCACTGCTACAGTGACCATTACGATTTGATACTGTAGTTCCTGGGTGGCCTGGCCGAACAGCACCACCATGGTTACGATGCCCATCTCGTAGAGCAACACAGTCAGCACCGCGCTGCGCAAGCCGTGCTGCGCTGCAATCCAAGCCAACACTGGCAGCAATAACAAGGCCAGAAAAGGTTGCGGCTGCTCCGGCCAGAGATGCAAGGAGAGCCAGACGAGAGCGACGGCTACTAACACCGAGGAGACGGTTTGGAGCCATCCCGACCACGCCGTGGCTGGCTCGCTCAATACCTGCGGTGGGCGTAACGGCTTGCCCTGCTGAAACTGGCTAAGCAGCGGCATAACGAAAACCAACACCAGCGGTGTTAGGGTGAGGACTCCAAGGAGGTCGCTAATCCACCAGCTTAGCGCGACTTCTGGTAATACCGTACCACCCGCCAGCAAATCGGCGCGCCATAACACGGCGACGCTGCCCAGGGTTGTGAGCAAGGAACCCAAGAGTGCGGCCAGCAGAAACAGGGCCACTCGTTGTGGATCATTAAAATTCCATTTTTCCTGCTGGTGCTTCACCATCCAGCGGCGCAGCAGTTGGGTGGCAACGAGGGAGCCCAGCGGGAGAATCACACTGGCCAGCAGGGCATAAGGCCAGTGTGGCCCAGACCACAGCGACAGCCCCGCGAGCAGCGAGGCAACGATGGGCAGCGGCAGCGCGCGCAGTCCCCATTTGAGCAGAATGGCGAAAGTCAGCCCAGCCGGTAGATACCAAAGACTCACGCTACTCTTCAGGCTCAGTAGGGCCGCCACATGCCAAAGGGCCACCCAAACGCCGATATAAGCTACCGCCAGGATGGCATTTCGACTACGCAGAGCATTGTTAATCTGGGCGTTTTTAGTGATGGGGAGTTCCGCCATAGCCCCTAACGCGGTTGAATTACGGTGACTATGGCGGAGATAGTAATTCAGATGGGATAGAAGTTCTATTGTTGGACGGATCGTTAGCGCGCGTTGCCTCAGTAATGACGGATTTGCAACAGCTGCTCGTGGCGCAGCACGACCGCCAAAGCCTCACCCACGACCGCCGCCCAGTGCGCGCAGCCGGCGTCATCACTAATCAAATCCTGACGAATTTCAATTTCAACATGCGGCAAGCCGGCCGCACCGCCATGGGTATTCATGGTAAAGCCCACCATGCGCCCCGAATAGGGTTTGTTGTCGCCAACGCACAGGGTGGGATCATGAGCAAGATGGGCCAGTAATAACTCAGCGATTCTTGGATCGCGATTCCACAAAATGCCCAGATGCCAGGGGCGCTGGACCCCGTTCATGCGGGGAGTGAAGCTATGGATGGCGATCAGCGCCGGTGCCTGGCCGCGACCATGCCGCCAGCGGTGCGCTAGTCTTTCGCTAATGGCGTGGTGGTATGGCCAAAAGATCGCGTTAACCCGCGTATCGGCCTGGGTATCGTCCAGGCCGTAATTGCCAGGAATGACTACGCCATCGCTGACCTCAATAATGGACGTAGGATCACCAGGTGCGCGATTGCAATCGACGACCAAACGCGAATAGCCACCCAGCACGGCTGGCGCGTCCAGTTGTAGCGCCAGCCGTTGGGTGACCTGTGCGGCCCCGATGTCCCAGGCAATGTGTTGGGACAGTGGTGCCGCGTCTAGGCCCAGTTGATGCAGCGCACCTGGGATAGTGTTACTGGCATGGTCGCAGACCAGCACTACCGGCGCTTGGCCTTCTGGGTTAAAGAGGGTAAAGGGAGGAGGATCGCTGCTGTTGAGCAGGGGGGCGGGCGCTAAAGGCAAGAGGGGCTGATCAGTCATGATGCGGTGCAAAGTCCATTAAGCGAGTGGGTGGCTCGACGCAGGCGATGGGTGGCGCAACGGGGTTGGGACCGTGGGTATTTTAGCGCGACCCAGGAACAATGCGGTCTCGCGGTTGGCCCGCCCTAGCAGATAGGCAGTAGCCACTTCTTAAACGCGAACTAAACTGAGCTAGAATTGGGCAATTCACGATCTTTGGGTGACCTCATGGCCGCATCTCCCTCGCTTGGCAATGGTACTGAAGCCATGGTCGCGGCATCCCCATCGCAGTTACGGGTTCAGTTCGAAGCCATCGAATTGCGGGTGATCGCTGGACCGGACGCTGGTTTGGAAGTCAGTTTGGGCGTGCCGGTGGTGCGTATCGGTACTGCGGTGGAAAATGACATCGTCTTGACAGATCGGGCGGTATCGCGTCGCCACGCCGAAGTTCGCATGACCCCAGAAGGCTTATTGCTGCGCGATATCGGCTCCACCAATGGCACCTTCATCAATGACGTGCGGATTGCCGAGGCGTATATCCCGGAGGATGCAGAATGCCGGCTGGGCTACTCGCGGTTGCGGATTCGCCAGCACCTCGAAGAACGCAAGGTGGCGATGCCCTACCAGGATCACCTGGGCGAACTGGTGGGGGCCAGTGAGCGGATGCGAGAGCTGTATGGGGTGATCCGCGCGGTGGCCCCCACCCCGGCTACCGTGCATCTGCACGGCGAATCGGGAGCCGGCAAGGAACTGGTGGCGCGCACCCTACACGCCTTTTCCGGCCGGCCCGGGCCACTGGTGGTATTCGATGCTTCGGTGGCTGATCCAGAGATGGTGCGCAACGATCTATTCGGCCATATCAAGGGCGCATTCACTGGGGCGGTGAACGCCCGCGAGGGCGCGTTCCGTCGGGCGCACAACGGCACGCTGTTTATTGACGAGATTGGCGAACTACCGCTAGATCTGCAACCGCGCTTGCTGCGCGTGTTGGAAAGCCGTGAAGTACTGCCTATTGGCTCCGATAAGCCGTTGCGGGTGGATGTGCGGGTAATCACCGCCACGCATCGTGATTTGGAAGCTATGGTCCGCAGCGGCGCGTTCCGGGCTGATCTCTTTTACCGCTTGTCGGTGGTGCCGGTTGAAGTCCCGGCGCTGCGCGAAGTCGCCGAGGACATCCCCCTGATCGCCCGCCATCTCTGCGCGCGCCTGGAATTGAATTGCCGGATGTCGGCGGCGGCCATGGAAATCCTGAAAAATTATGCCTGGCCCGGCAATGTGCGGGAATTGCGCAATGTGTTGGAGCGCACAGCCGTCATGTGCGGCGACCGGGAAATCCGCCCGGAGGATTTACATTTGCCCCGAACGTCGAGCGCGGGCACCAAGCCGCCGCACAGCGAGTCGGCATCCGCGCCGCCAGCCGAACCGCCCCCTCCGGTCGCTCCAGTTCAGGCGGCTCCTTCCCTCGTCGTTACGCCGACCAGTAGCTCTCCCGAACCCTGCTCCGAACCGCAAAAACCAGCGGCGGACGCGCGCGCCCATCTCAAGGACATGGAACGGCGCTTGATTGTGGAGGCACTGGAGCGGACGCAGGGCAACAAAGCCGCCGTGGCGCGTGAGTTGGGCATTCCGCTGTCCACGCTGAAGCGTCGGCTTAAGGAATACCACATCAAGGCCGAAGAGTAATCCTGCCAACCCCGCTGGCGAAAGCGGGGTTGTGGTCAGGACAGCCGACGCGCTCAGGTAATGACGGTTGGCTGATCGCGTCCGGTGCGCTCGCGGATCCCCGCCAAGCTGTTAGCGATCTGGATCAAGGCCGCCAGGGCCTGTTGGGTATCGAGATCATGCCGGGCTGGGTCGGCCTCATAGGCTTCGATGTAGACCCGCAGCGTTGCGCCCTCGGTGCCAGTACCCGACAGCCGATAGACAATGCGCGAGCCATCCGCAAAGCCGATGCGGATACCCTGTTTGTCGCTGACGCTATCATCAATGGGATCGAGATAGCGGAAATCATCGGCGTAGGACACGATATACGCGCCCAATTTCTGACCCGGCAGGGTGCTACTGCGGGCGCGCAGGGCGTCGACCAACTCGTTGGCAGCGGCGCTGTCTACGGCTTCGTAGTCATGGCGGGTATAGTAGTTGCGGCCATAAATCCGCCAGTGTTCGCGCACGATCTCAGCAACTGATTGCCGCCGCGCGGCTAAGATGTTCAGCCAAAACAACACCGCCCACAAGCCGTCTTTCTCGCGCACATGGTCGGAACCGGTGCCGAAGCTTTCCTCCCCGCACAGGGTGATCTTGCCTGCGTCGAGCAGATTGCCGAAAAACTTCCAACCCGTGGGAGTTTCATAACAGGTCATGCCCAGCTTGGCCGCGACCCGGTCGGCCGCTTGGCTGGTGGGCATGGAGCGGGCGACGCCAGTGACCCGATTGCGGTAGCCAGGCGCGAGATCAGCGTTGGCCAGAATCACCGCCAGGCTATCGCTGGGCGTGACGAAGAACTGTCGGCCCAGCACCATGTTGCGGTCGCCATCGCCGTCTGAGGCCGCGCCGAAATCCGGCGCATCCGGGCCAAACAGATAATCAGCCAGCTCCTTGGCATAGACCAGATTGGGATCAGGATGGCCATGGCCAAAATCTTCTAGCGGCACGCCGTTAACCACGGTGCCCGCCGCCGCACCCAGTCGGCGTTCCAGAATCTCCCGCGCATAAGGGCCGGTAACCGCGTGCATGGCGTCAAAGCGCATCCGAAAACCGGACTGGAACAGAGCACGAATCTGGCCAAAGTCCAGCAATTGCGCCATGAGATCGGCGTAAGCGCCCACGGAATCAACGATGTCCACTTTCATCTCGCCAACCTGCGTCACCCCCAGCCGATCCAAATCGATATCTGGGGTGTCGAGGGTATGATAGCGGTTGATATGCAGGGTCGCGGTATAGATGGCTTCGGTGACTTTCTCCGGGGCTGGGCCGCCGTTGGGGGTATTGAACTTGATGCCGAAGTCTTCGTCCGGGCCGCCGGGGTTGTGGCTAGCTGATAAGATAATGCCGCCCCGCGCCTGGTGCATGCGGATTAAATGGGATGCAGCGGGCGTGGACAGGATGCCACCCTGGCCCAGAATCACCTGGACGCAGCCATTGGCGGCTGCGATGCGCAAGATGGTCTGAATCGCCTGGCGGTTGTAGTAGCGCCCGTCGCCACCGACCACCAGCGGCGCGCCACTGGGCTCACGCTGGGTATCGAAAATAGCCTGGACAAAGTTTTCTAGATAATTCGGTGTTTTGAAGACCTTGACCTTCTTGCGTAGCCCAGAAGTACCCGGCTTTTGATCCTGAAAGGCTTTGGTCGCAATGGTATTGACGCTCATGATTCTGGACTCTCCTTGGGGTTTTTAATCATTAAGCCATTATGCGCTAGTCGATAGCAGGAGAGAACCCGAGTCCTTCACTCGATCAGGAGTGTTACGCGCTGTGGTGGCATTGCATTTGTTGCTGATGAAAAGTGAAGAGGCCAAATTAGCGAGAAGAGTCGTTTCAAGCAGGCTGCTGCTGAATTCGGCCTTCCTGCATGACCGCTGACCCCCTTCATAGTTAAAGGGAGCGTCCAGCTTAAGGGTTCAGGAGAATACGGGACTATATCCGGGCGGAATTTATTAACTAATTGAATATGAATAAAAATAATCTCGGCTAGCCGCTAGAATTATTTTATTATTTGTTTTATAGTTGAAATATGAAAAAACAGGAAGCGACGGCGATTTTTGAATCCCTCTCGTCAGAGGTGCGCTTGGATGTTTACCGACTCCTGGTAAAGAAAGGTGCCGAAGGCTTGGTGGCGGGTGAGATCGCCGCCGCGCTGGATCTACCGCCGACCAACCTGTCGTTCCATTTTCGGGCTATGACGCAGACCGGTTTGTTGACCGTCGAACAAGAAGGGCGCTTCCAGCGCTACCGGGCCAATATTCCTTTGATGCTGGACCTGATTGCCTATCTCACGGAGGAGTGCTGCGCTGGTCATCCGGAATCCTGCGCTGAACTGCGGGCGGCCTCGGCCTGTCCCGAAGTCCTGCTGCCCCCGCTGCCAGTTACCCAACGCAAGAATCGGCGATGAAGGCCTTTGTCCTCACGCTGGCCGTTCAAGCCAAAAGCCGAATTGACTAGATTATATGTTGAAAATTATTTTAATAATAGATGAATTTTCAAAATGAAACGGGCGTTCGGGTACGCTGCCACGCCCTACTCCAAGGGTGGAGACTGAGGTCATGACAACGCTCGCAGTCAGGTGGTCACGCCAGAAGCCCTGGGGGTTCCTGGCGATTTCGGCCGTTCTGTGGTGGAGCTTTTATCAACTGCTAGCTCCGGTTTCCCAGGTGCTAGTGGCGGTGTTGCCGGTAACGCCCGAAGGCGCATTGAACCAATCACTGCAATTCTTTTTCTACGATACGCCCAAAGTGCTGTTGCTGTTAACCGGCGTCGTGTTCGTGATGGGCCTGGTCAATAGTTACTTCACACCGGAGCGCACTCGCGCCCTGTTGGCAGGACGGCGCGAGGGGATCGCCAACGTTCTGGCAGCCAGCCTAGGAGTAGTGACGCCGTTTTGTTCCTGCTCAGCCGTACCTTTATTTATCGGTTTCGTCCAAGCCGGCGTTCCGCTGGGCGTGACGTTTTCCTTTCTGATCGCCGCACCGATGGTCAACGAAGTGGCGCTGACGCTGCTGTTTGGCTTGTTCGGCTGGAAAATCGCAGTACTGTATCTCGGCTTAGGATTGACAGTGGCCATCGCCGCCGGTTGGGTGCTCGGCCGGTTGCGCCTGGAGCCTTATCTGGAAGACTGGGTGCGCGATCTGCCCAAAGCCTCAACTGATTTCGCAGCGGAAGCCTTGACACTGGGGGATCGCATCGCGCTGGACTTGCAAAGCGTGCGCGAGATCGTGGGCAAGGTATGGCCCTATATTCTCTTCGGTATCGCGGTTGGAGCAGGCATTCATGGCTATGTACCGCAAGATGCGATGGCGGCGCTGATGGGCAGGGATACCTGGTGGGCGGTGCCCTTGGCGGTTGTGAGCGGCGTTCCGTTGTATGCCAACGCCGTCGGCGTTATTCCCATCGTCCAGGCGCTGCTGGCCAAGGGCGCGGCGCTCGGCACGGTGCTGGCATTTATGATGAACGTGATAGCGCTTTCGCTTCCGGAAATGATCATCCTGCGCAAGGTGCTAAAACTGCGACTGATCGCCACCTTCGCCTCAAGCTTGAAGGAAGCGGCCTTGCAAAAATTATTTAAGCCAATTAGCAACCTAAGAGGCGTATGAGTGACAACGAATATCCTGATCCTGTGTACGCATAACTCGGCGCGCAGCGTGCTGGCCGAGGGGATGCTCAATCATCTGGCGACCCGATTAGGCCGTGATGTCAAAGCCTACAGCGCCGGTAGTGCGCCGAGTGGCCGGATTAACCCGTTCGCTCTGGAGGCGCTGGCGGCTGCGGGCGTCGAGTGCGACCGTTTTCGCAGCAAGTCATGGGACGAATTCACTCAAAAAGATGGTCCGCCTCTGGCGGCGGTCATTACGGTTTGCGACAGTGCAGCGGCCGAAACTTGTCCGCTGTTCCACGGTGGGCGCGGGCAACCGGTGAAGGCGCATTGGGGCTATCCAGATCCCTCCAACGCCGACGGCGGCGATGCGGGCAAGCGCCGGGCCTTCGAACTGACCCGTCAAGCCCTCGGTTACCGCCTGTTACAACTGCTCGCTCTGCCGCTAGACACCCTAAGCCCCGGCCAGTTGCAATCCGCGCTGGCCACCATCGCCCGGAGTTGAGGGAGCCGATGCATGAAAACGAGCACCCTGGCCGACGGTCCGATGCCTGCTCCGATAACGTTTTTTGAGCGTTACCTGACCGTGTGGGTTTTTCTGTGCATCGTGGCCGGCATCTTGCTGGGGCGGCTCTTTCCCGGCCTGTTTCAGGCCATTGGAGGTCTAGAGATCGCGCAGGTCAACGTGCCTGTAGGGCTGCTGATTTGGGTGATGATTATCCCGATGCTGGTCAAGGTCGATTTTGGCGCGCTCGGCCAGCTTCGCCAGCACGTCCGAGGCATCGGCGTGACGCTGTTCGTGAACTGGCTGGTCAAACCCTTTTCCATGGCCTTGCTTGGCTGGCTATTCATCCGGCATCTGTTCGCGCCGCTGTTACCTGCTGCTCAGATCGACAGCTATATCGCCGGATTGATCCTGCTGGCCGCCGCGCCCTGCACGGCCATGGTGTTTGTCTGGAGCCGACTCACCGGCGGCGACCCCTTGTTCACGCTGTCGCAGGTGGCCCTGAACGACACGATCATGGTGTTCGCCTTCGCGCCGCTGGTCGGGCTGCTGCTGGGCATCTCGGCCATCACGGTGCCTTGGGATACGCTCGTGAGCTCGGTACTGCTGTATATCGTCATACCGGTGATCCTGGCGCAACTCTGGCGGAGGTCGCTCCTGACCCAAGGGCAAGACGCTTTCGCTATGGCGATGCACAGAGCAGGACCGTGGTCGATGCTGGCGCTGCTGGCCACTTTGGTGTTGATCTTTGCCTTCCAAGGCGTGGCCATTATCCGGCAGCCCCTCATTATTGCCTTGCTGGCCGTACCAATCCTCATGCAGGTCTTCTTCAATGCCGCACTGGCTTATGGGCTGAATCGGTGGGTCGGCGAGAAACACAACGTGGCCTGTCCGTCCGCGCTGATCGGCGCATCTAATTTCTTTGAATTGGCCGTGGCCGCTGCGATCAGTCTTTTTGGGTTCCAATCGGGCGCGGCGCTCGCTACAGTGGTTGGGGTGCTGATCGAGGTGCCGACGATGCTGCTCGTCGTCGCACTGGTCAACCGCTCGAAAGGCTGGTACGAAAGAGCGGCGCTCGCTGCGCGCTAACCATGAAAAGCCCTTCAGCCCCGCCTCTGGTCAGGCCGTGCGGCTTCAGCTTCCAGAGGCGTTAGCCGTGACAGGCGACAGCACGCCAATTACAGCGCGCTCAGGCGCGCATTGATCGCTTTGCTAAGGTTTTGCACCCAGCCATTGTAGTTACTGTGGATGTTAGCGCCGTCGTAATCCAGGTTTTTGCTGTCCCGATAAAGAATGCTGTAGCTGGAGCGGTCATAGGGAATATCCACCTGCGCCATATGATCGCGCACATACAGCGTGCCGACGATCATGCCGCGCCGTGTCTCTTTCATCTGCCAGCCGAGCGAGGTTCCGGCTTGCTGAATGGCGTTGCGCACATCTTTTAAGGCGTAGCTGCGGGTGCTGGTAGTGACCGGTGCGCCGGAAACGGTGTAAACGGGGTTGCTGCGACAAGCGGCTAGCGTCAGGGCCAGGCTGCCCACCACGGTGATCCAGAGCTTAGCGTTCATTGTTTTCTCCAGGGTGTTGTGAATCCATTGAGCCGGTAGAGCGGCCTCGCGGTAAAGGTAGTAGTTGCAATGAGCGCAGTAAACCCAAGGGATACAGGCCTCGCGCCACGAGCGATCCCGCCACCAGCCGCACAATCCGCGCCGTATCGCGCCAGGGCCGATAGTGGCTGGGACGACTCTGGGCCAGGTACAGCGTTTCAATAGGCACGACCACCGGATAGCGGCGCTGGTGGCCCGCTTGCAACAGCAGGGCGCTTTCAAACACAAAGCCGCCCCGGCGCGGTCCTGGCCCGGTCGCTTGGCGCAAAAAGGTTATCGGATACAGCCGAAAGCCGGATTGGGTATCCGCAATTGGGCAGCCCGCCGCCCAGGATACCCAGAAGTCGGCGAAGCTGTTGGCGAAGCGCCGCAGGGGTGGAGCCGCCTCGCGGCGCTCCAGACGGGCGGCGATGATGAGGCGATCCGGCCAGCGTTGATAAGCATCCAGCAGCTTGGGAATGTCTTCGGGACGATGCTGGCCATCGGCGTCCAGGGTAATGACCGCTTGCGCGCCCCGCACCAGCGCGTACTGCATCCCGCGCCACAGACTGGCCCCTTTGCCTTGATTTTGCGCCTGCCGTAACACGACTGCGCCCATAGCTTGGGCTTGCGCCGCGCTGGCATCACTAGAGCCATCGTCTACCACAATGATCCAATCCAGTTGCCGACGAGCGCACTCGACCACAGCGGCAATGGTGGCGGCTTCGTTATAAGCTGGGATGACCACGGCAATATTCATTAGACAATACGCAAAATCAGGCTTTCCCTACTGACGCTGTATCAAACGATGCCGCCATTGAGGTTGATGATCTGACCGGTTAGATAGCCCGCCTGAGCGGAGGCGAGAAAACCGACCAGATCGGCGACTTCCTCGGCGGTACCCGCGCGCCGCAGCGGCACCAGAGTTTTGATGGTGGCGGCATCGAAGGCGGCATCGATGGCTGGGCCGGTGATCAGCCCTGGCGCAATCGCGTTGACGGTAATCCCGCGAGAGGCCAGTTCCAGCGCCAGCGCCTTGGTGGCACCATGCAGGCCGGCCTTGGCGGCGGCGTAATTGGTCTGGCCGCGATTGCCGGTCACGCCGGCCAGCGAGGAGATGTTGATGATACGGCCCCAACGGGTCCCCAGCATGGGCAGCAACAGCGGCTGGGTGACGTGGAAAAAGCCGTGCAGGCACACGTCGAGCACCCGTCGCCACTGGCTGGCGGACATTCCAGCCATGGGCGCATCGTCGTGGAGACCGGCGTTGTTAACCAGCACCTGAATGGGGCCGACCTCGAGCAGCGCAGCGAGGATCTCGTGAGTTTGGGCTGCGTCGGTGACATCGAAGGTCGCTGTTTCCGCAACACCGCCCTCAGCCTGAATGGCTGCCGCAACCGCCGCTGCCCGCTGTGGATGCTGGTGGGCATGCACGATGACGTGTAAGCCATCACGCGCCAACCGCTGGCAAATGGCGCGGCCAATGCCGCCGCCGCCGCCCGTAACCAGCGCGCGCTTCATGGCGTAAACACCACGCTCAGCGGTTGTTCGTCACCCGCTGCCAGGGTGACGATGCTCGCTTGCCGCCGGGCCATGGCGCATAACAACGGTAGGCTGCGTGCGGCAGGATTACCGCTATGCAAGCGCTCCAGCGCGGGATCGGCCAACGACTCCGCCGCCGTGCGGGCTACAGGCAATAGCTGCGCGATGCCTAGCGCTCCCTCGGTTGGCGGCGCAGGAGCCAAAAGCAGGGCCACGGCAAAGGGCGCAAGCAACGGCCGGTGCTCCGCCAACGGGAATGAGGGCGGTAAATCGTAGGCCACCAGCAACACCGGGCTGGCTTCCGTCCAGACCAGCGCGGCGGCTTCGCGCAGACCGACCACGAAGCTGCCATCATAGGCAGAGAGGCTGAGCGAAGACTGGCGACAGCCAGTGGCAATGGCCCAATAGCCGGCCGGGGTGTTGTGCACCGAATGATGAAAATGGGTCGGTGACACCGGACGGTCAGGTTGAGTCAGCGCGGCGCAGATCTGGTCGATGACCTCACTGTCGCCCGCTGAGGACGCGAAGACCGCACTGACCGTGGTCGCCGGGATCGCCGCCATGGCCAGGGCTTCTTGCGCGACCTGCAATGCCAGCTTGACGGTCTGAGTGGTGCGGCGGCGCTCGTTGGCGGGCAACCAGGTGGCCATGGCGGTCGGCAGGGGTTCGGCGCTATAGGAGCGCGCTCCGCTCAGCACCGCCTGGCTGGCGGCCCATCCGGCCAGCCCTGGAGCCAGCAGTCCCACGCCGGTGATGGCAAGGGCTGTCATGGCCCCCTCCGCCCGAACAGCAAGCTGCAATTGGTGCCACCAAAACCAAAGGAATTGCTAAGCGCGGTGCGCACCGGCGCATCCCGATTCGTTAGCGCCAAATCCACGCCCAGAGCGGGGTCGCGGCGCTGGGTATTGAGGGTGCCGGGAATCAGGCCATGCTCCAGACTAAGGCATACGAATAGCGCTTCGGTGATACCCGCCGCGCCCAGCGTATGCCCGGTCCAGCCCTTGGTGGAGCTGCACGGCGTGGCGGAACCGAATACCCGTTGCACAGCCCGATCCTCGGCGGCATCGTTCAGTGGGGTGGCGGTGCCGTGCAGGTTGATATAGTCCACCTGTTCCGAGCCGATTCCGGCCCGGGTTAGGGCTTGTTGCATGGCCAGCGCCGCACCGATTCCGTCGGGATGAGCAGCGGTCATGTGCCAGGCGTCACTGCTTTCGCCATAACCCAGCAGCAGGGGCCGCACATCCTCCGGTTGCGCCCATTCCAGCAGGGCGAAACCCGCCGCCTCACCGACATTCAAGCCATCGCGCGCGACATCCCAAGGCCGACAAGGCTGGGTGGAGGCCAGTCCCAGGGCATTAAAGCCATACAGGGTGGTCAGGCACAGACTGTCCACACCGCCGACCACAGCCGCATCGCAAAAGCCGACGCGCAGGTTACGCCAGGCCGAGGCAAACGCTTTGGCGCTGGAGGAACAAGCGGTGGAAATCGTCAGCGCCACTCCAGTGAGCGCCAGCCAGCGGCGGGTAAAATCAGCGACCGAGAAGACGTTGTGGGTATGTTGATAATCGAAGGTGCTCGGCAACGCGCCCGTGTTCGGATCACGCTGGCGATAGGCCCCTTCAGTCGCGCCGATCCCGGAGGTGCTGGTGCCGATGAAGACCCCGATGCGATCCGCGCCGTAACGCGCCCGCGCCGCGCGCACCGCCGCGCCAAAGCCATCCTGTTCCAGGCCTAAACCCGCCAGCCGGTTGTTGCGGCAATCAAACGGAGCCCATGCGCCGATCAGCGGCGCTGCTTCCAGGTCAGCCACCCGCCCGATCCAGGTGGACAGGGAAGCGTCTTCAAAATCACAGGGACGCAGACCACTCGCCCCGTGCCGCAGAGCCTGCAATGAGGCTGCCACACCGCGACCCAGGGCATTGGTCACAGTGTATGCAGTAACAGCCAATGGTCGGATCGCCATGGTTTCAGATCCTTACCATCACACGCTTACAGCGCACCCGCGATTTCGTTCTGCATGGCTTGCACGATAGCCACCGGGTCCGCAGCATCGCGAATGGGTCGGCCAACCACCACATAATCCGCGCCATTTTTAATAGCGTGGTGGGCGGTCGCAATGCGTTTCTGGTCATCCGGCGGGCTGGCATCATTGAAACCGGGACGAATGCCAGGGGTGACGATCAGTAACTGCTGGCCCAGACCATCACGCAGGCGCGGTACTTCCAGACCAGAGGACACTACGCCATCACAGCCCAGCTCCAGCGCTTTTTTAGCGCGATGGTAGACCAGTTGTTCAATGGTGCCGGTCAAGCCCATGGCCCGCAGGTCTGTTTCATCGAAACTGGTGAGGACGGTGACCGCCAAAATTTGGGTGGCCTTGCGCTCCCGGAGCGCGGCGCGCAGGATCGGATCATTGCCGTGCACGGTCAGAAAGGTCGCGTCGTGTTTATTCACTTCGCGCACCGCCAGCGCCACGGTTTCCGGGATGTCGAAGAATTTCAAATCCACCATCACCTGATGACCACGCCGCCGAATCATGTCGATCACCGGGAAGCCGCCCGCCAGAAACAGTTGCAGGCCGACCTTGTAGAAATGGACATGATCGCCCAGAAGATCCAGCCAGCGTTCGGCTTCCGTAGTTGAGGACACATCCAGCGCAAAAATAATGCGATCTTCTAGGGAAATCGATTTGCTCATGATCCGTCTCGTGGTGGAAGACGCCGCACGGGGTGCGGCCAGAGGGCGTAGTGATGCGGCCACGTTCTGGCGCATAGGGTAGCCGTTGCCAGCGGCTGGAACAATGCAGGGCGCTTGCATCCAGTGCTGAGTGCGCTGTTGTTTCTGAGATCAGGCGGTGAGCAGCCCGCCCCCGCCAGATTCAGGCCGGATCGCTACGCTAGGTGGCTTGTGGCGACCAGGGTCGCGCCATTAGCAACGCCGCGCCGAAGCTGGCGGCTACGCCCAGGCTCACGGTCAAGCCGATGGCTCGCAGCGCGGGCAGCGCCGAAAAAGAGAGCAAGGTAAACACGGTCAGCGCTGAACTGCAGCACACCAGCAGGGCGTGCAAGGTGCGGCGACGCCAATCCGCATCGGCGACGGGTTGGCTGAAAAACAGCCCGTAATCGACGCCCACCCCCACCACCAGCAGCAATGACACCAGATGAAACAGGGACAGCCTTTCACCCAGCGCCAGCAGCAGCGCCACGGTCAGTACCAGCGCCAGCAGCACCGGCAGCAGGGCGGCGACCACCAATCGCCAAGCGCGCAATCCGAGCCACACAACTGCGACAATTAAAGCCGTGCCCACCGCCCAGCGCCGCAAGACGGCCACCCGAAATTCTGCCACCAGCCGATTGGTCTCCGCCCGTAAATCCAGGGCGTAGGCTTGACTGCAAGCGCCTTGCGGCAATCCGGCGGCCAGGGCGCGAATGTCCCGGACCCCACGGAGTGGCAACAGCGCTGTCCAGCCACGTAGCCCGAATGACAACAAGGCGTTGACGCGCGTCGCCAGCAGGCTTTCCTGGAAATCCGCAGGCCGCAGCGGTGGCGCGGAGCGGGCAGCGGCAACAGCCTCGATAAAGGGCGCAAACAGTCCAGTCTTGAAGGGCAGTCCGGCCAGCGCCGCATGCAGATGGGCGGTCAGGGTTGCCGCTTCCGGTAACAACGCCTGGCGTTGTTGCTGCGTTTGCATACTGGGTAAGTAGCGCATCGCGCCGTCGTAGCCGACCAGCAGGCCACGTTGTTGCTGCTCCTCCAGATAGCGGGCGACGGTTTCGCTATGCCGCAAGGCGGTTTCGGCGTCTGGCGCAGTAATAGCGATCAAGTGGCCCACTTCGGGCGCGCCCAGCCCACTGCGCAATTCCTGATCAAGTTGCAGCAAAGCGCGCGGTACCGGGCTCAGCGCGGCCAGATCGTCTTCCCACAGCGTCGGTGCCCGCGCCAGCAGCGCCAGCACCACCAGCGCGGTACCCCCGCCCAGCGCCAAGGCCAGGCGGGGGCGCGGGCGCAACAGCCAGTCCGCCCACGGCCCAATGGCGAGCGGCTGCGGTGGCGTCCAAGCCAGTGGCAACAGAGCGGGCAGCAGCCAGCGCGTGGTGGCCATAGCCGCGAGGACGCCCGCCATAGTGAAGACACCGAGCTGACTCAAGCCGGGAAAATTGGCATCCAGCATCGCCAGACAGCCCAACAGGGTGGTCGCCACGCACAGGCGCAAGGTCGGCCACAACTGGCGCGTGGTGGCAGCTACGGTATCGGCCGCGCGGCGATGGCTGAATAGATAGGTGGGATAATCCAGCGTCTCACCCAACAGGGTCATGCTAAAGGCCAAAGTCAGCAGATAAATCTGCCCGAACAGGACCGCGACCGCCGCCGCGCCCGCCAGCAACGCCGCCAGCAGCGGCAGGGCACCTAACCAAACCACGCGCGCTGAGCGATAGACCAGCAACAGAATCAGCACTACACCCGTCAGGGCCAGTCCGCCCAGCCATTCCGCTTGACCGCGCACGGTATCGGCCGCCAGCGTTGCCAGCACGCCGGGGCCGCTCAGGCGCAGTTGCACGGTGGTGCCGACGCTGGCGGTGGCGAAGGCGGCGCGAATGGCGGCGACGGCTACTCGCTGGGCGGCCAGATCGTAGCCAGAGGCGCGAGTTTCCAAAAGCAGCAAGGCCCGCGCGCCGTCCGGGGAGAACCAGACGCCCAGGCGCTGGCCGGGCGGACGCATTCCGCCTTGCCACACCCGCAGCAGACTCAGCAGTTCACCAGTCGGGTCCTCAGCCAACCAGCGCTTTTGCAACACGGCCAGCGGTGATTGCAGCTCCGCCAGGCGTTGCTGCAAGCTGGCCTGCAAGCCCGCAGTGGTAAAGCGCTCGGCGCTGACGGTGGGACTTAGCAGGTAGCGGTGGGCGAAAAGGACCTGCATTTCGGCTTCCGGGAGGGTCTCCGCACCGTTAGCCACCCGCGTGAACAAGGCATTGGCGCGCAGGCGCTCGCCCATCTGGCGGCTGGTCGTGGCGCGTGCCTGCGCGGTGTCATTCTCCAGGCCGAGCAGAATCAGCCGCGTGGAGGGACCCTGGCGCAATTGTTCCAACAGCAGCTCCGCCACCGGATCGGTGCCCGGCGCGAACAACGCCAGATCGGCGACCACCGGGGTGGTTAGCACAATCCAGCCGCACCCCAGCACGGCCAGTAACCACAGCAGCGGGATTAGCCAGCGCAGCATGGGCGCGCGTTCAGCGGGGCGTGATGGTCATGACGCTGCGGTCGCCGTCGACTTCCCGCGTTTCCATGCGGACGATGCGCTCGCTCTGACCACTGAGCACAATAGCGGCAATATAGCGGCGGGCGTCGGCGGCCTTGGGTGTCAGACGTAAGCTCCAGGCGGCGGATGTACCCTGTAATTCCAACTGATAATAGCGTTCCAGGGTCGCTTGATCCCCGGCTTGGGTGGCGCGGATAGCTTCCACCAGCGGCCGCAGTTGCGGGTAGCCGTTCAAGTCGAACTGGCGGCGACCGGCCTCGGCGGTTTCTATAGTTAACCAATGGCCATCGGCTTCATAGACCTCGGCATGCGGCTGTAGGGTTTGTTTGCGCAGAAAATCGGGCGCACGGTAATACAGTGCGCCAGTGGTGACGAGCGGGGTTGTCAGCATCGCCAGGGTTTTTTCCTCCTGAAAGGTGGCTTCCACTGCTGGAACCGTCGCCAGCGCACGCATGATCCGCGCCAATTCGTCATCGGCGGCGCTCGCCAGCGGCCACAGCAGCAACCAGAAGCCCAGTCGGTGGTTCATGGGTGCTGCTGGCCAGGGGCGGGTTGTGACGCGATGGTGATGCGGGCTTCCACCAGCAGTTGACCAGCGGCCTGAACCTGGATGGCGTAAACGCATGGGCTGTTTTCGCCCAGCAGGCGACGGGCCGTGACTAACAGCGGGGCGACGATCTCGGCCAGATCCGCGCGGCACCAGCGCACATCACGCAAGGCCGCGAGATAAGCCGCTGGTGCCGTTTGGCCTGCGGCGCAGGCGCACAGAGCGCCATGAATCGCAGCGGCTTGGGCGCCATATTCGCAGGCATGGAGCGCGGCCAGCCGACCTTGCCGACGTAAGGGGTTGGCGGGATCGCGATGGCTCACCGTCTCGCAGAGGATGGTGTCCGCGTCCCAGGCGTTCACTGCATCCAGAAGACACATGGAGCCCGCGTGCGGAATCAGACTTTGGATTAGTGCCTTATCCAATGGTCCGGTGACCCGTCGTTCAGCGCCCAATGACTTAGCTTTCCTCGTTCCAGTAATCGTAAAAATTAAACCAGTTGTATGGAGCTACCCGGGTGTAATGCTCCAGCCGCCCGGCGTAACGCTGCACCCACGCGGTAAGTTGTGCCTGGCGCTGGCTGCGATCCAGCACGATGCGCTCCGCCAGCGGCTCAAAGTACACCTGGTAGCGGCGGTTACCGCAATACAGCCCAAAGAACAGAATCACCGGACACTGTGTTAACGCGGCCAGCACCCACAGCCCAGCGGGAAATGCCGTTTTCCGGCCCAGAAAAGGGACATACACTGTTTTATCGCCAGCCACCACCCGGTCGCCCAGCGCGCCGACCAGATAACCCGCAGCGATGCTTTCCTGAACCCGCAACAAGGTATCCGGCCCACCAATGGGTAAAATAGTTTTGGCCAATTCGGGATTTAGGGTGTTGAGGAATTGGGTGATGGCTTGGTTATGGGCGCTATTCATCAGGATACGGATGGGGAAGTGGCGCAGCGATACGCCCAACGCGCGCAACACCTCAAAACTGCCAAGATGCGCTCCCAGCAGCAGGCAACCCTGGCCGGACGCCACCTGCTCCAGAATGACGCGATCACCGAACATTTCGATGTGGAACGGACGCAAGCGGCCCGTCAGAAAATAGGCCCGATCCAGAATGGTGGCGGCGAAACAGTGGATATGCCGGAACACGTCCCGCCAGTGGGATTCACGGCCCAGCACGCGCCGCAGATAAAGCCGCGACCCGCGCCGCGCCGCCGTGGCGGTCAGCAGAAAATACAGGGTAATGGGATACAACAGGGCGCGGCCCGCAGGCCGTCCAATCTGGAGCGTGATCCACAGAATCAAGCGCAATGCCAGCGGCGTACCGCGTTCCGGCAACCGCGCCCAGTGCTGGTTCATGGCGGCTGCGGTGTTGAGTCCGGCAATCAGTAGGGGACTCAGCGGATGCGCGCGTGCGCGATATGGGCGCTCAGCGCACGCAAGGAGGCGAACACGCGGCGATTGTCCTTATCATCGGAGCGCAATTGAAAGCCATAGGTTTTGGAAATGGCTAGCGCCAGTTCCAAGGCGTCGATGGAATCCAGGCCCAACCCTTCGCCAAATAGTGGCTCGTCCGGGGCGATGGTTTCGGGCTGGACTTCTTCCAGGTGTAGAGTCTCAACCAGCAGCCGAGCCACTTCCAACTCGAATGGCGAGAGCGCTTCCATGAAGGACCTCGTGAATAGGGAACGTGAAGAGGGAGCCATTACCGCAACCGTGGGGTAAGCCTGAGGCTCACCGGGTTCTGGCAGGGCTTGTCAATTCATTATTAAACTATACCATGCCTCTCGCCTCAAACGCCCAACCATGCGGTTTCCAACAGAAATGCTGACGACGTACTCCTTGCTGACGCTGGTAAGCGCTCGCTGTTTCCTGGCAGGCGGGCTGGGTGCGGAGGGCGTTGCTTGATGACCGGGTGCAGCATTGCTTATGGCCACGCTGCGCAAGCGGACGCCTATCTAAAAGATGAACGGGTGCTAGCACTGGTGCGGTATGGCGAACCGTCGCCGCTCCGGGCGCTGGAGCCACGGCTGTGCTGGATTCCCCTGACTGAACTGGGTGGAACCGGTACTGCAGAAGTCTGGCGCGCGGATCAGCCAGTGCAAACCGGGTTTTTGGATGAAATCGGTTACGCATGTGCTGGAGAAGTGGCGTTTTTCCAGTTGGCCCTAGCCGAACCGTCTGCTCAGGCGCTGCAAGCGCTGGCTGCCTTAGCGTATCGGCGACTGCTGGCCACGGCACATGCGCTGGGCTATCCGCATTTTTTGCGGATTTGGAATTATTTCCCGGATATCAACCATGAATGCGGCGGTTTGGAACGCTATCGCGCCTTTTGCGCGGGACGGCATGAGATATTAGCAGCGGAATGGACGGCCTTTGAAACGCAATTGCCTGCGGCCTCGGCAATCGGCACCGACGGCTTCGGTTTGCGGGTCTATGCGCTGGCAGCGCGCGCGGCGGGCATTCCCATTGAAAATCCCCGGCAGGTCAGCGCTTTTCGTTATCCACCCCAGTACGGCCAGCGCAGTCCCTCGTTTGCGCGCGCCACGCTCAAAGCCTGGAGCAAAAGCTGTGAGCACCTTTATGTTTCCGGCACTGCCAGCATTGTTGGCCATGCCAGCCAACACGAGACGCTGTGGCCGCAACTGGAGGAAACACTGGCTAACCTGGAGGCGTTGTTGACTGCGGCTAACCGCCGGACGCACACGCCGCTCCAGTGGGCTTTGCTGAAAATCTATGTACGCTCCACCTTGGATCCAGCTCCTTTGCGCGCCCGGATTGCGCAAGTGTGCGGTTCTATGGTGCCGTTGCTGTTTTTGCAAGGCGCGATTTGTCGCCAAGAATTATTACTTGAAATCGAAGGCGTCGCGCAAACCGTCCTAGCGTGACGCAGCGCATCAGGTCCCCGGGTGCACCCACCCTCGTTCAGGAAGCCAAAGTCTTGAAAATGGAAAAACCGCTCGAACCGCATCCGGCGTTGCCGGAATACTATCCTGATTTGGCGCAGCGACCGGCCTTTGTGCGGGGCTTATTTGATCGCACAGCGCGCTATTACGATCACGTCAATCGGCTGTTGTCGCTGGGTTCCGGTAGCTGGTATCGCCGCCGGGCGCTGGAGCGGGTTGGTCTGCGACCCGGCATGACGGTGCTGGATGTCGCCATCGGCACGGGCCTGGTCGCTCGCCAGGCCCTGGCGGTGACGGGTGATCTCCAGGCAGTGATTGGGTTGGATGTCAGCGCCGGAATGCTGGCCGAAGTGCGCCGATTGCTAGGTATTCCGCTGGTGCAGGGTGTGATGGAGCAGTTGCCGTTGGCCGACTCCTGCTGCGATTTGGTCAGCATGGGTTATGCATTGCGGCATGTCACTGATTTACATGCCACCTTTCAGGAGTTTCACCGCGTGCTGCGTCCGGGCGGCGGGTTGCTGATTCTAGAGATTGCTCGCCCCGCCACTCCGTTCAAGCGCGCCGCCTTGAAGTTTTATCTGGGCCGACTGATTCCGCTGCTGGGCCGGTTGACGACCGGCCAGCGGGATTTGCAAACGCTGATGCGTTATTACTGGGACACAATTGAGCATTGCGTACCGCCGGAGACCATTATTGAGGCGATCCGCGCGGCGGGCTTTGCGGAGGCCAGCTGTCGGGTGGAGTGGGATTTATTCCGGGCTTATTACGGATGCAAGGCTTGACTGTAATGCTGCGTTGAGCAAAGTCGCTGTACGCGGCGACTCTCTGACTCTATATCAGCACCACCGGCGCATCGGGTAATTGATTGACTTTGGGTACCGCGCTGTCGCGGGGAAAATGGGCCACCAGAATTTGGGTCAGGGCATCCACCGCCTGATTCAAGCTCTCTTCAAACGCTTGGCCATTGGCGAGCGCATTACCCAGTTCCGTAGTGATGCTGACCCACTGTTCGGGGCTGGCCCGCACATTCAGGCCACGATCAGCGATCAATTCAATCGCATGTTCCGCTAGGAGGAGATAAACCAGTACCCCGTTGTTGTGTTCGGTATCCCACACGCGCAGTTTGCCGAACAGTGTCAAGGCTCGGTCGCGGGCAGCGGCGTCACGCTGGATATAAGACCAGGGCAAGCCAGCCTCAATGCAAATGCGCAGCTCACCGACATGGCGTTGCTCGCTGGCTGCGACCCGCGCCGCCAACCGTTCCAGCGCGGCGGGCGATAACGCCGTGTGAATATCACGCCGGTCCCGGCAGCGGTGCGCCAACAGCCGCCGCCCGCGTTGTAGCCACAAGCTGATTGAAGCCATGGATTACCAACTCCCGGAGGCACCGCCGCCTCCAAAATTACCGCCGCCGCCGGAACCGAAGCCGCTATCGCCGCCCCCGCTCCCGCCCCCGCCGAAGCCACCTCCACCAAAACCCCCACCACCGAAGCCGCCACCCCAGTCACGCCCTCGGCGCACCCAGGGACTGCGCCCGCCGGGAATAAACACTGGCCCTTGTCGGCTCATCGGCGCGGCGGCGGCCAGAAAGCTGACCACCAAGCCCATAATGCCGGCCAGAAGGGCGAACAGCAGGCTGGCGGTGATGACGAAGGTAAGGCCGCCCGCCGCAGCGCCGGTAAACAGCGGCCCCAACACCTTGCCGAAAATCTGGCGCAAGAAGGAGCCGAGCAGGACAATGCCAATCAACAGAAACAAACCTAGCCCAAACCAGTCCACAGCGGGTTCTCCGCGCGCTGTTCTCTGACTGGGTGGCGGGAGCGGCAACTGCTCGCCCTGGACCAAACCCATAAGCCGATCAACCGCCGCCTGCAGGCCACCGGCGAAATCGCCCGCACGGAAACGCGGCATCATCTCTTGGTCAATGATGCGCGCCGCCGCCAGATCGGGAATAGGGCCTTCCAGGTCCTTGGCCACTTCGATCCGCATCCGTCGGTCGTCCCTGGCCACAATCACCAGTAGCCCATCGCCCACCGCACGTCGGCCGATCTTCCAGGCATTGGCCACCCGGTTGGCAAAACTGGCGATGTCCTCCGGCTGGGTGGTCGGCACCAGGAGCACCACGATTTGCGTGCCCCTGGCTTGTTCAAATGCCGCTAGCTTGGCCTCCAAAGCTTGCTGACTGGTGGCGGACAACAGGCCCGCTTGATCGATGACCCGCGCGCTCAGCGCCGGAACGGGTTGTACGGTTTGAGCGTATCCCGGCAGGGTGGCCAGCGCCAGCAGCCACGGCAACAACCACAGCAGCCGCAGCTTAAGGCGAGGCGGGAGGAAGAGTGGGCAAGGCATGGCCAGAGTTTACTTTTGCGTGCCGAAATCGACTTTGGGCGCAGTGGAAATGGCGGCTTCATTGGCGACGGTCAAATTGGGTTTGGGGTCGTAGCCAAACAGAAGGGCCGTCAGATTGGTGGGGAACTGCCGAGCCAGCACATTGTAGTTCTGAACCGCCTCAATATAACGCCCGCGCGCCACCCCGATACGGTTTTCCGTGCCTTCGAGCGTCACGCGCAAATCTCGGAAGGCCTGATTGGCTTGCAGGCTGGGATATTGCTCGGCGACCACCATCAGCCGGGACAGCGCCGATGACAATTCGCTCTGCGCTTGCTGAAATTTATTGAACGCTTCCGGGTTGTTCAAAGTTTCTGGAGTGACTTGCATAGAAGTGGCCTTGGCGCGGGCTTCCACCACGCGGGTCAGCGTTTCCTGCTCAAATTTCGCCTCGCCTTTCACACTTTCGACAATGTTGGGAATCAGATCGGCGCGGCGCTGGTATTGGTTGAGCACTTCGCTCCAAGCCGAATTGGTGGCTTCGTGCAAGCGCTGGAAATCATTGTAACCACAGCCGGTGAGAGCGCCGAGCAGCAAAAATACAGCGGTGATACGTAAGAGCTTGCGGGTCATGGTGTCCTCGAAGAAGCGAACAAGGGGATGCAATGGAAGTAAAAAGAATAAGGCCAGGGATGCGGAAACTCCGTCTCCACGAGTGGAGGCGACAGCGGGTTTTGGTTCGACCAGAGGGTTGACCCCGAAACGATCCGAGAGATCTCGGAAAATCCGCAAAAAAGAGCGCATGACCTGCATTATAGCGATGCTGTTTCAGCAAAATCTTTTCCAGTCGCGCCGATGGTGAACGGGTAGCCGCTATGTCACGAATGATAGTAACGACGGGCCAGCCGGTCGGGCGCTGCGCCTAGTGCGTAAGCCAGCCGCAAGCGCCACATCAACAGGATGGTGCGGAGAATGCCGTCCTGCTCCCAGCGGCGACTGGAGGTCTGCAAGGGGGAGCGTAAGCAGACCGGGCGGCTATGCCGTTTCAGGAGCCGACTGAGGGCGATGTCTTCCATCAGCGCAAGGTCTGGGTAACCGCCCAGATGCACAAACAGGGCGCGCTGCACAAAAATACCCTGGTCGCCGGTGGCGATGCCGGTCAGGCGGGAGCGGACATTCATGGCGGTTTCCACTATCCGCAAGAGAGGATGCCGCCCCGATAAGTGTACATCGAAGCGGCCCCAAGAGCGGCCCGAGGCGCGCAGGGCAGCGTCAATCTGTGCGGGGGCATCGCTAGGCGGTTGGCTGTCGGCATGGAGAAACCACAGCACCGCGCCTTGCGCTTGTTGGGCACCGACATTCATCTGGGCGGCTCGCCCCTTGGGACTAAAAATGAGCTGATCGACCCACGGTTCGGCGAGGGCGACAGTGCGATCCTGGCTGCCGCCATCCACCACGATGAGCTCACTTCCGGTCGCACGCCACGCTTGCAGCGCGCTTAAGCAGGCCACAATGCGTTCCTCTTCATTGAGCACCGGCACGATGATGGAAAGCGAGGTCATGAGCGCTGCGCGTCTGGCGTCAGTCTTAGGTTTTGCATCAGTGTCTTTCCTGCCCATCTGGACTTTCTGCTTCGGTCACAATGGCCAAGCCGGACCACAATAACAGCCCAAGACTTGAGCCAGCTGCGCAGGGAATATAGTCCAGCCGGGTCGCTCGGCGTGGGGATAAAGCTTAGGGAGGAAATTTCGCTGGGCGTTTGGCCAGCTTGCGCTGCAAGGTGCGGCGGTGCATCCCCAATTGCCGTGCAGTGGCGGAGATGTTGCCCTCGTTGTCACGCAACACCCGCTGGATGTGCTCCCATTCCAGACGGCTCACACTTAAGGGTCGGCTGCTGACCGGCGCGGCGGCATGACCTGATGGATCGGCAAAAGCAGCCAGGATTTCATCTGCATCGGCCGGTTTGGCCAGATAATTCACCGCGCCCAGTTTGATCGCTTCCACCGCCGTGACCAGACTAGCGTAGCCTGTCAAGACGACGATGCGGGTCTGAGGATCGAGAGCCAGCAAGTCTGGAATCAACCGCAAACCCGAATCGCCGGCTAGATTCAGATCGACGATCGCATGTTCCGGAGGATTGGCTGTCGCTGCTTGCAATGCAGACGTGCTTTCATGAGCGACCGCCACGTTAAAACCGCGCCGCAGCAAAGCCAGCCCCAACACCCGGCAGAATATCGGATCGTCATCCACCAGCAACAAGCTTGGCCGGGTGTCGTCGGCCATCAAGCGGGCTCCAGGCGCGTGGGTAAGTCGATGCGGGTGCAGGTTCCGCCTTGTGGGTCACGCGACAGCGTGACATATCCCCCCAGCCGCTCCAGGGTCGCGTTGGCCAGTAACAAACCGATGCCGGTGCCGCCCTCCTTGGTGGAGAAAAAGGCTTTACGGACGCCTTTCGCCAGCTCAATGGGCAGCCCCGGACCTCGATCACGCACTTCGATGCTGACTTGCCCGGCCTTCCAATAACCCACTAAGTCGATACCTTCAGGGCACGCATCCGCTGCGTTGCTCAGCAAGCTGATCAAGGTCTGACTGACCATCTGCGGTGCGCGAACGGTTGGTGATGGCGGTAATCCGGCGCAATGAACGCGCAAGGGCACCCAGGGCCGCAGCAGTTGCCAGCGGGTGCGGATGCGCTCCAACAATACATCCAGCGCCTGCTCTCCCTCACGATCGGCCGTCAGATCGGCGCTGCGCAGCAGCTCGCCGAGGATGGATTTGCAGGTCTCGACTTGGCTGCGCAGGGTGCGCAAATCGTCGCGCAAGCCCGCCTCTGAGGCGTATTCGCGCTCCAATTCCTTCGCCAGCACCGCGATAGTAGATAAGGGCGTGCCTAGTTCGTGCGCCGCGCCGGCCGCGAACATGCCCAGCGCCAGAATCTGTTCGTCGCGCAAGGCTTTCTCGCGCAGCCGGGCCACTTCGCGATCCCGTTGGCGCAGCGCCGCCGCCAGCCGCGTCACAAAACCCGCCACCAGCAGGGCGCTGATGACAAACACCAGCCACATACCCCACAGGTGGGCGTGAAAGCCGGGACCGTGGCCGCTCAACATGCCCGGCAGCGGCAAATACTCAAACATCAAACCCGTGTACACCACGACCGTCACGCCCGCCATCGCCCAGACGCAGGCGGTCGGCAGCAGGGCGGCGCTGATAATCAACGGCAACAGCAGCAGTGAAACGAAAGGATTACTGGCCCCACCGCTGAAATATAACAACCAGGCCAGCGCCAGTACGTCGAATTGCAAGTAAGCGAACCATCCCCAGGCGGTCGTCGGCTTGAAAGAGCGGGCGCGTGGGTGCGCAAGGATGAAAACAGGCGCGATCAGTCCCAAAAACAACAACATCGACCACGCCGGTAGCGGTTGTGCAGGCGTCAGCCCAAAGTACAACCAAAGCAGCATGATGGCCGGTCCCAGAACCACCAGCAGGCGGAGCAGCAGTAAGCGTCGGACATCTTCCATCGGCGATGTTCTTCGATGCAAAAAAGTTAGGTGTTATAGCAAGCAAGGCTAGTTTATCGGTTCTCTTTCGGCAATCGAGCACGGCGCGAGATTATTTCTCATAGCGATCAGTGAGCGCTGGTCTTGATCCCTGCGCAGACAACAAAACCGGAGGCCGCAGTCAATGCTCCAGCCGATAGGCGATAGGAATTTCCACTCTGCTCTCGCCAGGCGGTGATAGCTGACCGCGCAACGCGGCAATGGCGTTGTGTGCCAGCTGCTGCGCCGCCTGATCCAGCACCGGATGCCCCGAACTTTGTCGGACCGTTAGTCCACGCAAGTTGCCGTTCGCGTTCACTTCGATCAGAAGCGTCACAATGCCTTCCTGGCCCAGGCGGCGAGCGATGGGCGGATAAACGCGCATCTCCCGCAACTTGGTGCGCAGTACGGCATGCCAGTCTGCTGTCGGCTTAGGATTGGGTTTGGCGGGCGGCGCGGCATTGCGGGCCGGGGATTGATCGGTGCGGTGGCCTATCTCCGCCCGTCTTCCTGATGAGATTGCCTGCGTCTCTGTGAAAGCGGTCCGGGCTGAATCCAGGACTTCCTGCGGCGTCGGACGGGAAGGTGTCTCCAAAAATGATGACGCCGCCTGCTGTTGCGATGGCCGGGGCGTTGCTTTGGTAGTAACGGCTGGTGGCGACGCGGATGGTTTGCGTAGGGTTGCTACGGGTTTTTCAGGTATTGGGCGCGGCGGTTGCTTGAGTTGTGGCGGCGCTGTGCGCTTCGATGGTCGCTTGATGGCGGCGATGGGTGGTAATAGGGGGCGCTGCGCTGAAAGCGCTGGGACTGACTGCGCTATGGGCACAACCGGCGGCTGGAGTGGGGGTTGGGCGGGCACTTCGGTGGCGGTGGCCGGTGGCGTGGGCGTTGCTGGAAGTTCCGGCGGCGTGGCCGGTGCTATTTGTACTTCCCAGCGTGCGGGCCGGTCCGGGGAAGGATTGACCGTTGTAAGACTGAGCAGTAGGGCGACGAGAGCAGAATGCAGGACGATGGAGGCCGCCCAGGCCCGCCAGTTCATGTCCGCTTCACTTCCAGGCTCACCTGGGTGAATCCCAATGCTTTGACTTGTTCCACCAGATCAATGAAATCACGCAAGGCGAGACCGCCATCAGCGCGCACCACCACGGGGGTGGCGCGCGGCGCGGCGGCGAGCGCAGCAGCGAGATCGGTCACGAGTTGGTCGTTGAGGTAAACCGCACGTTGCAGGGTAAGCGTCAGCACCGTCGGACTGGGTTGGCTCGGCGCAGCGTGTTGCGCCTGGGCCAGATCGACCGGAATCTGGCCGGTGACGATGAAAGTGGCGGTAGTCAGCACAATCGTCAGCAGCACCAGCATGATGTCCACCAGCGGAATCACATTGATAGAGGCGATTTCCTCATCCATGATGCGTATCCCAGCGGGCCAGCAACAGCTTCACCTTCCGGCGCAAGGCATTGTTCAGCGCGACGCAGGGAATCGCCACCACCAGACCGGCAGCGGTGGCTTTCAGCGCCAGCGCCAGTCCGGTCATGATGCTTTTCACGTCGATGTCGCCCGTCGCGCCTAAAGTCTGGAAAGTCAGCATGATGCCCAGCACGGTGCCCAGCAGGCCGACATAAGGCGCATTGGCTGCCACGGTGGCGATGGTGGTCAATCCGGCGGTGAGGTCGGCTTCCAGTTCTACCCGCTGCTTCCAAGCCGCCACATCGATCCGGCGATAATGGTAAAAGCGGGCGATGGCGATGGCGACCGTCCAGATCGACAGCAGCAGCAGTAAACCCAGCACGCCGTATTCGACCCATTCTTTGATGTTATTCATTGACCAATGATTTTTGAATTTTGGAATAACAAAGACAGTCTCGGAGAACCATCCGGCTTCGCCGCCTGAGCGGCTAGAAGTCGAGACTTAAACCCATGCTGACCGAACGCCCCATTCCCGCCACGGGTGCGATATAACCGCCAGTCGCTTCGGACAAATAGTTATATTTGTAAAAATCAATCCCACCAAGCGGCAAATCGTAGCGCTGGTCAAACAGATTATCGATACCGGCGTCAACACGCAGACGCCCGAAACGGTAGCTCGTTCGGAAGTTCACCAGTGCATAACCGGACGTTTTCTGCTCCAGACGAACGTTATCGACGTGATTTTTGGAACCAACCGCCACCCCTTCCAGGGTGTTCGTCCACTCGCCGAGCCGATGGTCCACACTGAGCCGGGCATTGAGCGGCATGATGTTGTAAAGACCGGTATCGTTCTCTAAATCCTTGCCACGAACGTAGCTCAAGGACAAATGCCCGTTCCACTCTCCGGCGGCTCGACCCAGGAATTTTTGAGCTTCCGCATTCAGCCCATACAATTCAGCGTCATGGTTAACGAAGCGCAGCGCCGCCCGACCCTTGGGCGCTGGCCAGGTCGTGGCGAGATTCGGCTCGACATTGATGTAATCGTTGACGCGGGTGTAGAACGGCGTGACCTGAACAGACCAGTCTTTTCTCTCGCTATCATGCCAGTCGGCGGTGGCACGCAAGGTGTGCGCCACCTCTGGTTTGAGGTTGAGATTGCCGACGTACGCATTCAAATCGCCAAACCAAGAGACCATCGCACCGGCCATGCTGGCTTCATTCGACCAGGCGAAGCGCTCGTAAAGGTTGGGGGAACGGGTCTTGCGGGCAACACCAACATCGTAAGTCGCATTCGGCGAGGCTTCATAGCGAGCGACCGCCGTCCAATCGATATTGTGATCGGTCTTCTTGTGATTCTGCGCGTTGAAGGCGTCGGCGTCGTTTTGATAGGTGAAGCCGTCGGGAAGGCCCATGCCCATACCCATGTCGTCGCCTGTACTGTAGTAGCCTTGAACAGGGCCGGTGTTCATGGTGACGCGCTCGTAGCGAACGCCCAATTGGGTCATCCAGGCTGACTTCCATTTGCGCTCCCATTCGCCATACAGCGCCAGGCGGTCGCGTTTGCCATCATTGATATTCCAGAAGGTCTCCGGCCCCATCATCATCGATCCTTCCAGCGGTGGCCACCAATCGTCCAGCGTGTAATGGTGATATTCATGACCGACGCGCACCAAATCCTTGGCGTCTAGCGGAATATCCGCCTTGATGGAATAGCCGGAGTCCACTGCGCGGGTATCCATCGGCATGGCATAGGGCGTGCCATAGGTGAGGACACCAAGATTGGCTTTATCTTCCAGCATGTCCATTTTGTGTCGGACGCGCTGACGATAAGTGCGCGCCTCAAGATTACCCCAATCAAAATCGCCCTTGTAGCGCAGGTTAAAGGAGAAGCTTTTGTTGCTCGTCATATCCATGTATTGGTTGGGATAACCCTGATAAGGGATCTGTTGCCAGCCCAGGTTTAGCCCTAGAAGGTGGCTGCCAAACTTTGTTCCCAGACTCAAAAGATGGTTATCCGAACGGTAAGCGGTGGAACGGACAGCGTGGCCATTGCCATCCTTATAATTGTTCGCTTCCACTGTCGATCCCGTATACGCCAAGCTGAAATTCTCACTGACGAGCGCAGTGAATAGGTTCAGGCCGCGGGCGTCGCCATTGCTCCGATAGAAACTGGATAGCTGTCCGGAAGTCCTGATGCCTTCGCCCGGATGGGTAAATTCAGGGTCGGTGGATTGCATGATGATGGTGCCGCCAATGCTATCTCCCCCCAGGCTCACCGGCGAGATCCCGGCAAGCACCTGCACCCGCGCAACGGCCGAGGGCGCAATGTAGGACAGGGCTGGGTTCATGTGGTTTGGACAAGCCGAGGTAATGTCCATGCCATCCACCAACAGACGCAAACGGTCGTCGGCTAGACCGTCAATGACCGGCAAACTGGACACGCCGCCCGCGCCATACCGGCTGACGCCCGGAATGGTCTCCAATAAGCCAGCGCTATCGCCGGTGTAGAGTTGTCGTTGGCGCAGCGCCTCACCACTCAACTCCGTCGAAAAGCGTTCTGCTGGCTCGGTCTTAATCCTGGATGCGGTGATTTCAGTTTCTGGCAGCAGCGTTACCGTCTCATCCCACGCAAAGCTGTTACCGGGCGCTATGGGAAGCACTAAAATGAGCCAGCCAATTGATTTCATTGGCCCCGAACGCAGCAACCCCCGTACACCGTATTCAACCCATTCTTTGATATTGTTCATGTGATTCCCAGTGAAAGCCGATAGATCCCCAGCGCCAGCAAGCTACCGGCAACACCGCGCTTTAACCACACCCCCAGCCAGCGCTGTTCCGCCCGCAGCCGCGCGCCAAACGCGGACAGCAGCGGCAACACCAGCAGCAGAGGCGTGACCGCCGCGCCCAGCCCGAACGCCAAACCCTGGAGCGCGCCAAGCCAACCGGAGTCGGATTGCGCCGCGAAGGCCAGCAGCGAAGCCAGAGGTGCGCAGGGCGTCAGACTCAGCGCAAAGCCTAGAGCGAACGGCGGCGCGCTGGCAGTATGCGGCGCGGCGCAGGCGCGCGGTCGGCGCTCCGCCAGCAACAGCCAGCCGCCCGCGCCGATGGCAGCCGCGCCAATCGCCAGATGACCGACGCCGTTTTGCAAAACGGCGATCAACCGCGCGCTGCTCAGCCCAGCCAACATGCCGAGCACGGTGTAGGCGCTGACCCGTCCGGCGAGAAATAAACCGGTATCGGCCAGGGCGACGCTACGCTCGCGCGCCATCACCCAGGAACCCATGAACGGCAGGCAGGTGACGGTGCAGGCGGTCAGCCCCACCGATAAACCGAGCAACCCGGCCGAAAGCAGCGGGGCCGCTTCAAACATGGGGAACCCGACGCGGGAACCAGCGCACGATTTTGCTTTCCCCTTGCGGGTTTTCTTGCTTGATCCGCGCCTTGTAATAGGCACGCGAGGAGCCAAACAGGCGGGCCGGACCGAATTTGATTTGGATGATGTCGTCGTCCGGACAGAATTCCGCGCAGCGGCCGCACAAGGTGCAGTCCTCGGCGAACGCCTTACGGCCCGAATCGTGCCAGATTTCGGGAATATCCAGCGGACAGGCTTTGGTGCAGATGCCGCACTTGGCGCATTTGTCGTGCGGTCGCTTGACTAAGCGCAAAGGCGAAAGACGCTGGAACGCGGCGTTCAGCGCCAGCAGCGGGCAGATGCGGCAAAACGGCTGGCGCACGGCCAAACTGGCGATCAGGATAAAGCCGAACAAGGTATTCGCCAGTGCGCCGAAAACGAAATCGACGACGCCGCCGGTGCGAATCGCCGCCTGTTCGGCATCGCCGGTCAGCAGCGTGGTCGCCAGCCGGGAAGGGCAGACCTGGCAGAAGGCATCGCCGGTGGCGTGCGGCGTCACCCCCAGACCCGCCGCCAGCGGCAGGCCCAGCACCAGCACCAACAGCAACGCCCATTTCAGCGGGCGCAGCCGTTTCATCGCCGGTTCCGACAGGTGGCGGAACGGGCGGCGCAACACCCGACCCAGCCGATACAACCATTCCTGCACCGTCCCCAGCGGACACACCCAGCCGCAAAACGCCTTGCCGATGAAGAAATAAAACGCATAAAACGCCAACAGGGTAAACGCCAGCGGCAGCAGGAGATGCAAGGCGAAATGGCCGGTCTGCTGGATCATCTCGCCGACCCGGTGGTGCATCTGATGTTGCAGCGGAATCAGCACGCAATAAGCCCCGTTGCTGCGGTCATACGCGCACGAGAGCGCAGGCAGCGCCTTGGAGATTTTCTCGGCGGCGTAATGGCCGACCCAGGTTCCGCCCCAGACGGTCACAACCAGCATCAGCAACTGCACGCTCAGGCGCAGGCGGCTCAGGGTCAACACGGACGATGGCGCGGTTTCAGGCATGACGGTTTTCCTTGCGGCGCACGACCAGCGGCAATCCGAGCAGGCCGCCCAACACCAGAAAGCCGCCACCCCAGAACAGGCTGCGCTGGGCCAAGGCGTTTTCGCTGTAGTCGCCATTGAAGGCGGTGAGATAATGGCGACCCTCGGCGACATGCTCCACGGCCAAAACGAAACGGTTGGCCGCGCCCCGGCCATGCTGCGCTTCCTGGCCGGCGCGGGGGGTCACATCGGCGGGGAAACGGACTCGGACGCGACCCGCCGCATCGCTGGCGAAGCGGGCCTGCGTCCCCGCATCGCTGACCAGCCGCAGCGTCGCGCCAGCGAGCGGTTGGCCGCGAAAGCGCAGGGCAAAATCCCACTCCTCGCCAGCGCGATACCGGTTGTGTTCGCGCGGCAGTGGCGTCGGCACGATTTCCAGTTCGGTCTTGGCGCGCGCCAGCATCGCGGTCGGCGCGGGGCCGGGGTTGGAAAAAAAATGCGCCGTGCTGGCGACCTTGACGCCTTCCGGCGTTTCCTCGCGCGCTTGCAGCCAGTGGTAGTTGCCAACCCCGGTCGCTTCCAGGTTGAAGCGGCCATCCTGCACCGGCATCTCCCAGTCCAGGCGGTCGGTTTTGAAGCGGATCCCGTCTGGCAGCGGCGCTTGAGCGCCGGGGGCGTAAGCCGTCACCACATCCGCCGAGAGATGATTCAGACGAAACGCGGCGGCGCGGTCGCGTCCCGGCAACGCTTCGATCAGCGGTAAATCGGTCCAGGCGGGGGCGAGGTCTGACGCCGCCGCTTCAGCCTGGCCATGCCCGGCGTGGTGATGCTCGGCGGCGGCAACCGGGAAAAACCAGGCGCATAACACAGCGAAAACCAGCGCACGCATAACCAGTGCCTCACTGAAAATCATAGCGATAGGTCAGCATCAGGGTACGCGGTGCGGCGGCGGAATAAGTGACCTTGCCGGCCGTGTCTTTCCTGACCTCCATCGCGTAGTGCTTGTCGAACAGATTATCGGCGTTGAAGGTGAGCGAGTGGCCTTTGTGCTCGTAACTGAGGGAGACATTGGTCACCCACTCCCAGCCCGGATATTTCTCGGTGTTGGCGTTATCCAGCCAATATTCGCCCCAGGTGTTGGACGACAAGCGCGCCTTCCAGCCCAGCGGCGATTGCCAGCCGAGAAATGCGCCGTACTGATTTTTCGGCACGAACGGCAACTGGTTACCGGCCCGATCTAGATTGACCCCGCCGACCGGCTCGCTAAAGCTTTTGTAGGTGTAATCGGCGTAGCCGTAATAGCCGCCGAGTTCGAACCCGCCGTCCAGATTGAAAGCGCCCGACAGTTCCAAGCCCTTGCGTTCGGTTTCCCCGGCGTTCACGAAGTCGCTAATGCCGCCGGTGTTGATGGTGACGATTTCTTTCTTGACGTTGTTCAGATAAAGGCTGGCATCCAGCCGCCAGTCCCTTCCACGCCCCTTTAAGCCGATTTCATGATTGCGCGAAACCGGCGCATCCAGCTCAGGATTGTTGGAAAACTCGCTTTGCGAAGGCACCTGACCGGCCTGGGCGATCATACCGAACAGGTTGAAGGTATCCGTCAGCCGGTAAAGCACCGCCAGCTTGGGCGCGGGCAGGCGGTAGGTTTTTTCCGAATGAATCACGCCTTCGCCGGGCAGATATTTGCCGGTGGGATAGTCATACCGCCAGAACTGCTGGTTGTCGTCAGTGAATCCGATGGCGTCGTAGCGGACGCCCAAATCCACAATCCAGCGCTCGCTCGGCCGCCAGGATTCTTGCAGGTAAATGCCCGTCAGTAGATTGGTGGCATCGTCGATTTCCGCCAAGCGACCCTTGCTGTCGGAACAGGTGGCGAGGATGCGGCCGGTCGCCGTGGCCGAATCGACGCAGGCTCCTCGGCTGGTGGTTGTTTGCACTTGGCCATACTGATACTTACGGGCGTCTGGCGTTCGCTCCTGCCGCGCGGTGACTCCGCCCACCAGCACACCGTTCGCGTGTTTCCACTGGCCTTCCAAATCCGCGCCCAGATTCCACACCCACGCCTCGCTCTCGTTGATGATGCCGGTCACGGGATGGTAGTGATACCAGGTGTTGTAGTAAATCCGGGGCTTGAAGGCGAAATCACCGCGCTCGATTTCATATTTGCTGTTGAGAAACAGCACTTTGGAATAGCGCCCGGAATGCTTCCACGCCTCGGAGGTGGCGGTCTGCTTGCCGCTGGCGACAAACTGATCGTACAACGCCTTATCCATCGCGCCGGGCAGTTGCATATTGGCTTCGGCGTAGGAAATCTCGCTTTCCAGGCTGCCGCCGTCGAATAGCAGGCCGTGCTTGAGCGAAGTCTGGGTGGTGTCAAATTCATTCCAGATGCGCCAGTCGTTATCCATCCGGCGATGGGTGGCCGTCAGCGCCACCGCCTGGTTGTCAAAGGTTTTGCCGTAGCGCAGGTGGTAGTTTTGCGTGTTTTCGGTACCCAAACCCAGCTTGAGGTTATTGGCGCGGTCGTCGAACACCGATTTCGAGAAAATCTGGATCGCGCCGCCGCTGCTGCCAGCGGCAAACAGGTTGCCCGGCCCTTTGGCGATTTCGATGCGCTCAATGTCCTGGGTATCGACAAAATCCAGGCGGCTGAAACTGTCGGGGTCGGTCAGCGGCACGCCATCGCGCAGCACCATGATTTCGCGGATGCCGTAATTCGCCTTCAAGCCCGCGCCGCGAATGATCAGGCGGGCGTCAAAACCGCCGTTTTTGCTGTCCACGAACACGCCGGGGATTTCCTGTAGCGCTTCCTTGACGTTGAACAGCTTTTTATCCTGCAACTCGGCTTTGCCGACCACAGCGATAGCTTGCGGCACGTCGCCGCTGCTGCGTTCCTCGCGGGTGGCGGTGATAGAGATTTCGTCGAGGCGGGTTTCTTCGGTTTTATCCTGCGCTTGGACAGCAAAGGGAAAAGCGACCATGACCAGGATCAAGCGGTTCAGTTCCATTCATAGCATTCCTATCGAAAGAATTGCCTATTCTAGAAACATGGTTTCATCCGTGTGAATGTGACAAATTGCCGCACTAGCTGAGGCCAGAGTGTACGAAGGGCTGGTAGTGCTCCACGCATTTCTTCCATGAGAATTCAAGCTAAAGAGACTGATCAGTGAAGGGATTTTATGGAGAAGCAGCGCAAAATTCAGAACGTGGCGGGCAAGCCCATGATGCTATGGGCGGCGTTGAAATCGCCCAGATAACCGCTTGGAGGCTGTTGAATAAAGCGGCAGGGGCGAAGCTGTTAAAGTTGCATTGGGTACTGGAGCGCCTCTTTGCGTGCTTAACCGAAGACCGCTGCTTGCGCAAGGATGGCCAACGCTTGATCGCCGCCAGTTTAAGCGTCCTCTACAGCGCCACCGTGTGTCATTTGCTCTTGTGGCGCTTGGCTCAAAAATGACTTTTTTACCAGTCTCTAAAGCCTTCCATTACGTTTTTACCGCCAGGCGGCGGGCAGGTGCTTGAGGTCATCGGCCTGGTCGATGTCGTGCAAGCGGGCCGCCACGCGCACCGACCAGCCGCGTTCCTTCAGTCGGGCCAGCGTGACGGCGGCGACCGTGGCCGTGCTCCAGGCGATGTCGCTAAACAGTCCGGGATCGGTGCGGGTCAAACCCAGCAGGGCATACCCTCCGTCGGCGGTCGGATGCAGCACAGCATCCACCCGCTGCAACGCGGCGGCGGCGGCGCACAGCCGCGTCGGCGTTAGGGCGGGGCAATCCGTGCCCACCAATAGCACCGCCTCACCGGCGGCGGTGCAGCGATGCGCCGCGCGGGCGAGCCGCGCACCGAGATCGCCTGTCCCCTGATCGCTCGTCATGACCCCCGGCGGAATGGGAATGCCTCGCCATTCCGGCGCAGTGGGCCCAGGCGTCATGCACAGTTCAATGGGGCCGAGCGCGGCAACGAGTGCGTTACGCAAGGTCTGTTCCAGCATCCGGCGCGCCAAACGTGCAGCGCCGACGGTCCCCAATACAGGTATCAGCCGGGTTTTGGCCAGACCCGGCCAGGGAGCTTTAGCGAAAATGAGGATGCGCACCGATTGCATGAGTCTGTCGCCAGGGGGCCGCCATTGGGCAGGGCTTTAGCGCTTGGCTGGCCTACGCAGGCTTTGAGGAGACGGTTTACTGCGGGGGCTATGCCAAGCCGTTACAGCGGCGCATTCGAGTTAAGCACCCTACTATTCTTCTTTCGTGCTGATTCTGCTTTCGCGCCGACTCATCCAGAGCGTGGGTCGTGCTTTGAAACGCGGTTGCGCCAGCGCCGCCATCGGCTCCAAACCCAATCGACCAACGGTCGTAGCCGCAAGTCGAGCCAATCCATCCAGCGTGCCCCCAAGAACGACTCTTGAGCAACCAGCATGGCTCCCAACAGAAAGATGAGCATGCCAGGCCCCGGGGCTAACAGAAAAAAAAGTCCAGCGCCCATAATGAGGATACCGCCGCCGATGGCGAGGATCTTCTTGTGTAAAGCGCTCGGCCGCTGCTGCTGCCGTTGTTGGTAGTGCGCTTTGAAGCGTTGTCCGGGGGCGGGCAGGGCGAATTCATGCCAGCGTTGTTTCAGTTTATCAAGCATGGAGAACCCATTGATGGGTGGATGGAAGGTCAAGCGGATGCGGGTCAGCGATCCACGGTGGCTGCGCTTTCAGGGTGAACGGGTACTACGACCGTCGATTCACGCGCCTGTTGCAAGCCGCGCAGTTCAGCACCGTCCTAAAAATAGCGGGCAACGTAGTCAAAGCCAGCAGACCCGGCATGGAATGACTATAAGAAACCCATAGGCTGCTAGATTTGCACGATCTGACGCCAAGCGGTCTGCAATGCGCATAGCGCCCTGCAAGTGGGTAGCAAGGGAGAATTGACTCCAACACGCATTCCGAATTTCGTTATTTCCTGCTAGGTTAAAGGAGATTCTGATGGGATTCATGCAAAATTATGACAATCTGCCGATGAACTGGGTGGGCGATTGGGCGGGACGGCGCGCAACTTTGACGCCCCAGCGCACGGCGTTGTATGACTCTGCCACCCAAACGTCCTATACCTTTCAGGACATGAACGACCGCGCGTGCCGCGTCGGGACTTATCTGGTCGAGCAATGGGGCCTTGGCAAGGGTGATATCGTAGCCTTGATCTGTCGCAATCGGATCGAAGCCATCGATCTGTATCTGGCCTGCGGAAAACTAGGCGTGATCCTGGCACCGTTGAGCCAGCGCTTGAAAAAACCGGAACTGGACGATTTGCTGGCGCGGCTCAAGCCTCGCGCTCTGGTTTACGAAAATACCTTTGCCGAGCTGGTCGCTGGCCTGGCGCTTCCCGCATCCGTACAAACCGCACTGAATATGGATGATGCCCAACAGCAGTTTGCAAACAGCGTTCTAAAGACCGATGCCCGCGAGGTAAATATTCCGCTGGCGTTAAACGATCCCTGTCTGTATGTCCACACGGGCGGCACGACCGCCGTGCCGAAAATTTGCATCGTCTCGCATCGGCAAATGGTCTGGAACTCGTTTGACATTCTTGCTACCGGCCTGACCGGTTCATTTCGTAATGTATTGATTACGTTTCCGTTCTTCCATATTGGCGGTTGGAATACCTTTACCCCGCTGTTCCACGCCGGCATTACCAGCGTCCTGCTGCGTGAATTCAATCCTGGACTGATCCTGGAATTGATTCACGAAGGGCGCGTTGAAAACTTCGGTGCAGTCGAAGCCATGTTGCAGTTCCTCATCGCCCATCCCAAATTCGCGGAAACCGATTTTTCCCAAGTGAAGGCCATTACCACCGCTGCCGCGCCGTGCTCAAAAGCGGTGATGCAAGTATTTCTGGATAAAGGCATTCCCATCAGTCAGACCTACGGCATGACCGAGGCTGGCCCTTCCAACTTTGCCTACATCGCCCGTTCCGATTCCTTGGAAGACTTGCTAACCCATTCGGCCAGCATTGGAACGTCGATGTTTCATTGCGACGCTAAGATCATCGATCAGGAATCAGGCCGCGAGGTCGAGCCAGGGCAAGTCGGCGTCCTGTGTTTGCGCAGTCCGCACAACTTCGATGGCTATCTCCACGATCCAGGGCGCACCGAGCGCGTCATGAGCCAAGACGGCTGGGTTTATACCGGAGATTTGGCGCTGCGGGATCAGGACGGCCTGGTTTACATCAAGGGCCGGGCGGACAACATGTTCATCTCCGGCGGCGAAAATATTTCCCCAGAGGAGATCGAACAAGCCTTGATGAAACACGCCGCTGTCGCCGGCGTGATTTGCGCGGGCGTTCCCGATCCGCAATGGGGCCAAGCACCGGTCGCTCTTGTGGTTTTCCATGCAGGAAAAAGCGCTACGGAAGAAGAGCTCAAGAGCCTGTGCCGAGCCTGCCTGGCTGGGTACAAGGTTCCCAAGCATATTCGCCCGGTTGCTGAATTGCCGCTTACCGGAGCTGGCAAATTGAACCGTCATGCCGTGGTAGCGCTGTTTTCCTAAGGCAACCCGGATAACCCGATCTGCATCCGCTTTCTGCTCCAATGGGGCGGGAAGCATCCACAGGAGCAGCCTCTATGCGAGATACCTTTCCCCTGCTGGTCAAGACAGATTTCCCCAGAATTCAGCGCGGCCCTCTAACCGCAGTTCAAGCCAACCTGGGCTATCGCTGCAACCAGTCCTGCACGCATTGCCATGTGGCGGCCGGGCCGCAGCGCACCGAGGAGATGTCTTGGGAAATTATGGATGTGTTGCTGCGCTATCTCTCGGCGCACCAGGTAAAGACGTTGGATATCACCGGCGGGGCGCCGGAGCTTAATCCCCATTTCCGCACCCTGGTCGCCCAGGCGCGCGCCTGCGGGGTCCAGATCATCGACCGCTGTAACCTGACCATTCTCAGCGAGGCGGGCCAGGAGGATTTGGCGTCATTCCTAGCCTGCAACGCAGTTGCGATCACCGCTTCGCTGCCCTGTTATCTAGAGGAAAACGTCGATCGACAGCGCGGCAAGGGGGTATTTGAATCCAGCTTGGTCGGCTTACGGCAACTCAATACCTTAGGCTACGGTCACCCAGATACCAGCTTGGTGCTGAATCTGGTCTACAACCCACTCGGACCAGTATTGCCGCCGGATCAAATGGCTTTGGAAGCGGCTTACAAACGGCAATTGGCTGATCGCTACGGTGTCGTCTTTAATCGGCTGCTGGCACTGGCCAACATGCCGATCCAACGTTTCGGCAGTCAATTGATGGCCAAGGGGCAATTCAAACCGTACATGGAATTGTTGAAAGCAGCCCATCACCCTGAGAATCTGGATGCGGTGATGTGCCGCTACTTAATTTCGGTAGACTGGCAGGGCTACGTCTACGACTGCGATTTCAACCAGATGCTGAAGCTGCCACTCGGCGCGGGTGGAGCGAAACCCGTGCATCTTGCCGCGCTGCTGGAGCGGGAGTTGACCGGCGCGCGCATCCGGGTTGCCGATCATTGTTACGGCTGCACCGCCGGACAGGGCAGCAGTTGCGGCGGGGCGCTTGATAACGCTGCTTGAGCTTTTAGCGCTCGACAAAAGCCCGTTCGATCACATACTGGCCCGGCTCGCCGATGTGCGGCGAGATGCGGAAACCGCGCTCATTCAACAACACGCAAGTATCTTTCAGTAAACCGGGACTGCCGCAGATCATGACCCGATCCTGAGCTGGATCGAGCGGTGGCAGGCCGAGGTCCGCAAACAATTTGCCGCTCTCGATCAGGTGAGTTAGCCGTCCACGGTTATGAAAAGGATCGCGGGTCACGGTGGGATAATACCTCAGCTGTGCGCGAATCAGTTCCCCCAGGAACTCATTGTTCGGCAGTTCTTCTTGAATGAAATCCGCGTAAGCCAGTTCGCTGATGTGGCGCACGCCATGCACCAGGATCACCCGTTCGAAGCGAGCATAGGTGTCCGGGTCCTTGATGATGCTGAGGAACGGAGCCAGGCCGGTGCCAGAACCGAGCAAATACAGCCGCTGGCCGGGTAGCAAATCGTCGATTACCAAGGTGCCGACCGGTTTACGCCCGACCAGGAGCGGATCGCCTACCTTGAGATGTTGCAGCCGCGAGGTGAGCGGGCCGTTGTTGACCTTGATGCTGAAAAATTCGAGGTGTTCTTCGTAGTTGGCGCTGGCGATGCTATAGGCGCGCATCAATGGGCGACCCTCTACCTCTAGCCCGATCATCACGAAATGTCCATTACGAAAGCGCAGCGCCGGATCTCGCGTGGTTTTGAAACTAAAAAGTGTCTCGTTCCAATGATGGACATCCAGTACACGTTCGACGTTGAAAGCTTGCATGAGTAAGTCGCCAAAAATCGACTGCCCAGCCGACTACGGTAGCAGGCTGGGCAGGTTAAAAACGATGGCCGACGCGCAGTCGGCGGTTAAACGCTCGGGGAGATTACCACAGTCTTATTGGACACCCAGCAACGCCAGCATGATCCCACCGGAAATGGCGGTACCGAACACCCCGGCCAGATTCGGCCCCATCGCGTGGAAAATCAGGTGATTGTACGGATTGGCCTGATTGGCGACGATATGGGAAACGCGAGCCGCAATCGGCACCGAGGCGATGCCCGCCGAACCGATCAGCGGATTGATCTTATCCTTGAGAAACAGGTTCATGATCTTGGCGGTGATGACGCCGGAGGCGGTGCCGAACAAAAAGGCCAGTAAGCCGAGCACGACAATCAAGATTGTATCCCAGGTCAGGAATTTATCGGCGGCCATGGTAGAGCCGATGGCCACAGTGAGCGTGATGATGATGATGTTCATCAGTGGACCGGCCGCCGTTTTGGCCAGTCGCTCTGTAACGCCAACTTCTTTGAGTAGATTGCCAAGCATTAACATAGTGATGAGTGGTGCGACCGGCGGGAAAAACAGGTTAACAATGATCGCGATGACAGCGGGGAAAACAATTTTCTCCAGTTTGCTCACTTTGCGCAGTTGCGCCATTCCCATCTTGCGTTCCTCAGGGGTGGTCAACAGCTTCATCACGGGCGGTTGGATCATCGGCATCAGCGCCATGTAGGAATACGCCGCCACCGAAATCGGGCCGAGCAAGTGTGGAGCCAGCTTCACCGTGACGAAAATCGCCATGGGACCATCCGCGCCACCGATGATGCCGATGGCACCGGCCTCGCTGATAGTGAAACCGCAAAGCTTAGCTAGGATTAGCGCCACAAAAATCCCAAGATGCGCGCCCGCGCCCAAAATCACCAGCTTGGGGTTGGCGATCATCGGACCAAAATCGGTCATCGCGCCCACGCCGAGAAAGATCAGCGGCGGAATAATCAGCTTGGCTACGCCTTCGTAGGCATAGTGAAACAGGCCGCCTTCCTTCACCACATAGAGCAGCGCCGAAACCGGCGGCCCGCCCGGCATATCCGGCGGCCCTGGCACGTTGGCGACGATGCAGGAAAAACCGATACCAATCAGCAATAAAGGTTCGTAATGCTTGGCGATGGCTAGATAAATCATGGTCGCGCCAATGGCGATCATCACCAGATTGCCAAAACTAAAGTTGGCCGCTCCGGTCTGTTGCAGCAGCGCATTGAAAAAAAACAGGATTTGCTCAAACAACGCTCATCTCCCCAGCTGTGACGCTTCGCTTTGCAACCACACTGCATGGATAGGCGATAAACATTCAATGCCCGCCTTCGCGCAATTTTTTCTCGTCGATCTCTCCCAAGCGGTTCAGATAAGGAAAGAGCGAAAGCACGAAACCGATGCCGGAAATCACCACGAAGCTGAGAAAGAAATCAATAATACTCAAGACGATAGCGCCATACAGTGAATCAGGAATCATCGGGATTGACCTTAACTGAGATGGGGAGGACGGTGACGGGTCGGCGGCGCTGAGCGGCCAGGCCCATCGAGCCGGTCAGGCGGAGATATCCAGCAGTCGGCCCCGGATGCGCAACGCCAGATCGCGCAGATCCCCCGGTTCGCGGAAGGCCGCCAAGGCGGTATCCGCTTCCTGCCAGTTTTCATCGTAAATGCAGCGCCGCGCCGCCATGGCAAAACGCTCGTAAGGGGTTCCGGCAGCCAGATCAAGCAATTGCTCGATGTCGGCCCGCGTCTCTTCCAGCACCGCCAGATCGGGCGCGGTTTCTTCCAGTGCTCTGACACGCCGCGTCAGCGCTCGGAGATCGTCTTGCACCGTTCCCAGCAAGTTCAGCGCTTCGACCAGCACCTCCTGGAGTGTCTTCTGATCCTGAGCCGCTTCGAGGCGGCGTATCAAGTGCTCGGTGGATTGTTCTTGCTGGGGGCGTTGCATGGCCGATTCCTTACGGGGTTCATCGCGGACGTTGAAAACCTCCACTTTCTACCGGAAGCCCTGTAAAGAAGCCGCAAAAAATGCGGTGCGCCGTGTAAAAATTGCGTAAAAACCAACGAGCGGGTCGGGCCGCTTTAGCGGGCTAAACCCGCCCGCTCAGGCAGGGCAGAACCGATAACCGACGCCAGTTTCGGTGAGCAGATAACGAGGCCGCGTCGGATCGACTTCCAGCTTTTGCCGAAGATGCCCCATGTAGATGCGCAGATAATGGCCGCGCTCGACATAGGCCGGCCCCCACACCTCGCGCAAGAGTTGGCGGTGGGTCAGTACCTTGCCGGGCTGGGAAACCAGGGTCGCCAGCAGCCGGAACTCGATGGGCGTCATGCGTACCGGCTGGTCGCCGCGCAATACTTGGCGGTGCTCCAAATCCACGATAGCTTCACCGAAGATCACCATCGCCGCACCGCCCGGCTCGCGCGCCGTGCGTCGGCATACCGCCCGCACCCGCGCCAGCAGTTCCGCTACCCCGAACGGCTTGATCAGATAATCATCAGCCCCGGCATCCAATGCCGCGACCTTATCGTATTCCTCCACCCGCGCCGACAGCACCAGAATGGGTAGAGTGCTCCAGGCGCGCACATCGCGGATGAATTCCAGGCCGTCTCCGTCCGGCAAACCTAAATCGAGCACCACCAAATCCGGCTTGCGGGTGCCGGTTTCCGACAAGCCGCGTTGCAGGGTATCCGCCTCGCACACCCGGCAACCCTCACCTTCCAGCGCGGCGCGCACAAAGCGGCGGATGGCTTGTTCATCCTCGACGATCAGCACGCTCAACCCCATTTCAGCAGACGCCATCATCTCGGCTCCAGCTCCAGCTCCGGTTCATCCTCGGTTTCCAGCGGCGGCAAGGCTTCCAGCGGCAAGCTAAAGGTGAAACAGGCACCGCCGCCGGGCCGATTCTCCGCTCGAATGTGGCCGCCGTGCGCCTCGATGATGGCCCGACAGATCGACAGGCCCAAGCCGACGCCCGGTACGGGCGATTCATGTTGACCACGGGTGAATTTTTCAAATAAATCCAGCGCCTGAGCGGAGGATAAGCCCGGCCCCTCATCCCACACCTCCACCCTCAGCCAGTCGGCTTCCGGTCGGGCGGTCACGCCGATAACCGCATCAGGCGGGGTGTATTTAGCTGCATTTTGCAGCAAATTCACCAGCACCCGTTCAATCAGCACGGCATCGCAATTCACCAGCGGCTCCGGCTCAAGCGCCAGCCGCAACGGGTGGTCGCGCAAAGGCTGTTCCAACATCCGCACCGCCGACCCCACCAATTCTTCCAGCGATTGCCAGTCTTTGCGCAAGCGCACCTCGCCCACGGCTTGCAACTTGGCCATCTCCAGCAGGTTATCGACCATCAACGCCATCCGCGCCGCCTGCTCGTGAATGGCGGCCAGCGACCCCTGAGAAGACGGCGGTGCGGCCCGCCATTCCAGCAGCAAGGTTTCCGTCAGCCCCAGCAAGGCGGTCATCGGCGTGCGCAGATCGTGCGATAAGCCCGCCAGCAGCGCGTTCCGCTCCCGTTCCGCCTCCATCTTGACCTGCGTGCGGTGCGCCACAGTGGCAAAATGCACCCGCTCCAGCACCATAGCGATCAACACCGCCAGCGTATCCAACAGTCGGCGCTGTTCCAGGCTCGGCGGCTGCCGCCGTTCGGGTTCCACCACCAACACCCCGCGCGTGCGCAACGGCGCGCGCAGCGGCAGGTAGAGCAGCGGCGCATCGGGCAAGCAGTCAGCGCCAAGCCCAATGGGCGCGCTGCGGTCGAAACACTGCTGGGCGATAGCGAAATCCACCGCCGGTGGATCGGCTTGCGTGGGTAGCCGTTGCAAGCGCTCGGCATCGTCCAGGGTGAGCAACTGGGTTTTAAGCCGCAGCCGGGCTTGGATGCACCGTTCGCTGACTTCGCTCACCTGTTCGACCGACACCGCACCCGACAGCCCACACGCGATCTTGTAGAGATGCCGGGCGCGTTCCTCGCGGGCGCGGGCGATGTGGGCCTGGTAGCGGAAGCGAGCGGTCAATTGGCCGACGACCAAACCGACGATCAGCATGACGATGAAGGTCAGGATGGCTTGCAGGGTGTCGAACGCAAACGCGAAAGTCGGCGGCACAAACACGAAATTGAACGACAACACGTTGAGCACCGCCACCAACACCGCTGGGCCGCGCCCATAGCCCGCCGCCACACCGACCACCGCCAGCAGAAACAGCATAACCAGGTTGGCGTGATCGAGATAAGGCAGCAGCGGGATAGCCACCAGCGTGACGCATAGAGAAACCAACGGGGCCACCAGCCAGCCCTGCCGCAAGCCATAGAAAGCGAAAGTCGCCCCTCGATCAGTAGGCCGGCCAGATTCTGGGCCAGTGAACTTGATAAAACTTTTTGTTCGCACTCAGTCTCCTCCCGATAGCCCAGAAAATTGCTCCAACTGTTCGCTGGTATCGTGTTTAACGCCGGGTGGTGACCGATAACCAGCTAACTGCTAGCATTTGGTTAATCTTGGTGAGCTAGCCCCATCTCTTCTGGAAAAAACCGAGCCACTCTGGATCAAAGTTCGCAAATTGCCACTGCTACTGGCCCTTGGCGTCCTGATCGACGCATTTCTCGCTTTCAATCTGGCGCGGTTTTCCAGCCTGGATTCTTTCAGGCCCCAGCAAGCGACTATTGAACTCTAGCGAGCTACGCATCCTGCGTTGATCGTCAGCTTCGCAATCGCAGTCGCCGTCCCCGGGGTATCGCTGCCTGGCGCGGCTAGCATCACCTTGGCCCTGTGCGAGGCGTCAAAGGGCTGGTGGTGCTGGGCGGCAACCCTAAAAGCGCGGGTCGGTCTGAACGAGCAGGAGGCGAAGGCACAAGGCATTCCTTACGAGGTCGCGCTATACGGTATCGACGATCTGGATCGCGCCATCGCCGACAATGAGGCGCATGGCTTCGTCAAGGTGCTGACCGTGCCGGGCAAGGACAAGATGCTTGGCGTCACCATCGTCGGCGAGCACGCCGGCGACCTGTTGGCCGAATATGTCCTGGCGATGCGCTGCGGTGTCGGCCTCAATAAGATGCTTGCGACGATCCATATCTACCCGACCTTGGCCGAGGCTAACAAATACGCCGC
>Ga0209573_1000268_pt1 | contig 124255 bp, 99 predicted proteins | sample TNRBio252014_DNA_FD_185870 | JGI IMG/M metagenome (GOLD analysis project Ga0209573, IMG submission 185870) | Wastewater treatment Type I Accumulibacter community from EBPR Bioreactor in Madison, WI, USA - TNR Reactor_6/25/2014_ DNA (SPAdes)... | ecosystem: Engineered > Bioreactor > EBPR >...
CAGACCAGCGTGAAGTTTATCCGCTGGGTAGCTGTGCACCTCTGGAAAACCGTCTCGCTACAACGCGCCTCTGTGGCCCTCGCAGTCCTCTACGCACGCCTTTGAAACCCTCATCTTTGGACACCGTTGTTTCGCACATTGGCTTCGTGACGCAGTGATTCTCTGCTACCTCCTCTGGCCCGCGTTCATCATCCTGCGAATCCGCCCGGTGCTAAAAATTCGGCCTGTAGCTGAATTGCGGTGCACCAAAAATCTTGACCGGATTACCCGCAGCAGTCGGAGACTCTCGTTGATTTCGATCCCCATCTCCCTTTGGTCTCAGTGGACTGGTCAGACAGGTCTGACGGGGGTTGCGTGGATCGCCTGGGTGGTCAGTTTTGTGGCGGGGGGAGCAATCATCGTCCACACGCTGTTGATTCTGAGCGCGGGAAGAAAGCCCAAGATCGAAATGCTAGGAACAGCGCTCCTAGCCGCATTCGCAATCCTTGCGCGCCCTTCGGTTTAGGCATCTTGAGCGCACCTTCGGTGTGGCCAGCCAGTTCATCAGCGTGCGCCGTGGCCAAATCCAGCACGAGCCCCTCCCGTCAAGGTTTGGCGTTCATTTCGTATTGGCGTGTCTGGCTTGTCTCTCCAAAAACGCAGCCACCACACTCTCATAACTTCACGACTGGCCCGAATTTCGGTGTCCACCTCATTCCTTACTTTGCTCCCTTTAGATCCCTAGATTGTGAATTGTGAAAATCAACGAGCCCGTCTAGTCGCCCAAATAGCACCGTTCCATCCGGTTCTTTAATCGGCCCTTCAAGTATTAACGTCTCAGGCGAATCCGAAATACTGTGTCCAGGGAAGTACTCAAAAGGAACGCAATCCCCATTCACGGTAAGATATTTTGGTTCGCTATCCATGCCAAGCATTGCCGCCGCCTCCCGAATCGTTTTTGGCAGGTCGCCCGAATCATCAGCGATCAGCCTTAGCGCCGACAGCGCCTCTTTAGCGGCCATCAGATTAGTAACCCGCCTCTGATTCGAGGCCGCATTCTCGCCACCACTTCGAAGTAATATCAACAAGGAATAGACTGTGCTGAGCAAAATCATGGTGGCGATGAATAACCACCGCATGGGTCTATGGGTAAAATCCACCTTTGTTATACTTTCGTTATTGCTCACTAAGACCACCCAGATTGTATTTTCTAAGAGCTTTCAATTCTAGCGATGCATCACTTACACCGTCAACAAAATCCAGTTGGGACATAGACGGCACCTTTCGGGGTGGTGTGCATCGGCTGGGCATTGGTGCACCGGGATTGAATGCGGGCCGCTCGGCACGCACGCTGGCCTGCTGCCAGACCGGGCCATTGGCGTTATCCACATCCGCCTTTCCCCAGACCCACCCAGTTCCGTACCGCCGCACTCACGGCGAAGGACCAGTCACGGTGACTTCTGCTGCCGCTCCGGCGCGTCCGCACAGGGTGGAGACCCCGGGATTGCTGCGAGTTCCTGGATGAGTTTGCCAAGGTGTCGCAATCGAAAGTCGGTGACATTGGGCGCGGATTTCCATGGGGGCCGACGGATCGTCGGATGCCCATAAATTCCGACGGAGCGTCGGAGTTCCGTGTGGGCACTGGGGCAGGGCTGTCCAATGCGCTGCGTCTGCGGCGGACCTTTCGCTTTTCAATCTGAGGCTCTATGAAGACACAGCGCCGCACGCAGCCGACCTTCACCTCATTCCGGCGACGCCCCCCAGCCGAGTGATCGTATTCCCCTCAAGACAACGCCGTGCTGTGGCGTATGTAGTTCCCGTCCTCATGCGTTTCGCCCCTTCACTTTCAGTCTCGCTCTCCCTGCTGCTATGCGCCGCAGGTGCGGATGCGGCTAGCCCCATCGATTTCTCCAAACAGGTCCGCCCGATCCTTTCGGAGAACTGCTTCTTTTGCCACGGTCCCGACGATAAGAAACGCGAGGCCGATCTCCGCCTGGACGACGAAGCCTCTGCCAAAGCCAATCACGACGGCGTCACTGCGGTTGTGCCCGGTCATCCCGAAAAGAGCGCCCTCATCGCGCGCATCGTCTCCACGGATCCAGACGAGGTCATGCCGCCACCGAAGCAGCACAAAACGATCCCGCCGGAGCGAGTCGCGCTGCTGAAGGAGTGGATCAATCAAGGTGCCAAGTGGGGTAAGCACTGGAGCTATGAGCAAGTGGTGCGTCCCTCGGTGCCGCCGAACCCAGGCTCTTCCGACAATCCTATCGACGCCTTTTTGGCAAAGCGTCTCAGCGACGAGGGCCTGCACTTTTCACCGCAGGCAGACGCGGCGACGCTGGTCCGCAGAGTAGCGATTGATCTCACTGGCCTGCCCCCGACTCTCGATGAATTGCAGCGGTTTGCTGATCCCAAGACGTTCCCGGAAATGGTCGATCACTACCTGAACAGTCCTGCGTATGGCGAGCACTGGGCGCGGGTCTGGCTGGATCTGGCGCGCTATGCAGACAGCTCTGGTTACCCCAGCGATCAACCGCGAGAGATCTGGGGCTACCGAGACTGGGTGGTCAACGCACTGAATCAAAACATGCCCTTTGACCAGTTCACCATCGAGCAACTGGCTGGCGATCTCTTGCCCAAGCCGACCGATGATCAACTCATCGCCACGGCCTTTCATCGCAATACGATGACGCAGAACGAAGGCGGCACTAGCGATGAAGAATTCCGCGTCGCGGCGATCATTGATCGCGTCAACACCACCATGGCTGTCTGGATGGGCACCACCATGGCCTGCGCCCAATGCCACACTCACAAGTACGATCCCATCACGCAGAAGGAGTACTTCCAGTTCTACGCCTTCCTCAATCAAAGCGCCGATGCCGATAAAAAGGACGAGTCTCCACTGCATGAGTTTTTGCCAAGATCAACGAAGGACCAACGTGAGGTGATCGAAAAACAGATCGCCGAGCTCAATGATCGCTTTGACCATCCGCCGCAGGATTGGCTGGTCGGCTTTGCTGCATGGGAGCAGTCACTGACCCAGCCTATCGCCTGGCAATCGTTGCGCCCCCTTTCCGTCAAAACTCAGTCCGGCAATGCTGCGGGCATCGCCCCAGATGGCCACATCACCCTGACCGCACGCGCCGCGAAGGACAGCTACACCCTCGAACTGCCGCTGGCGCAAAAGCAGATCACCGCGCTGTCATTGGACACAATGCCACAGCCAGGGTTTGGCAATTTTGTCATCACGGGACTCCGTGCAGAGATCATCCCGCCATCCGGCACACCCGCGCCTCAGGCCCGCTTTATTCGCATCGAACTGCCTGGCAATAAGAAGTTCCTGCAACTCGCCGAGGTCCAGGTCTTTAGCGGTGCGGAAAACATCGCGACCCAAGGGAGCGCGACCCACAGCAGCCAATACCTCAATGCCGAAGCAAAGCGCGCCATCGATGGCCGCACCGAGGGCGACTACAACAAAGGCAGCGTCTCCCACACCTCCGGCACCGATACGAACCCGTGGTGGGAGGTCGATCTGAAGAGCACCCAGCAAGTGCACCGCATCGTCGTCTGGAATCGCACCGATGGCGGCACGACCAATCGCCTCGACGGCTATCGAGTCATCGCGCTCGATGAAAAACGCCAGCCCGTCTGGCAGAGTGAACCGCAGGCGACCGCCCCGAAGGTTAGCCAAGAATTTGCAACCTCTGGAGATATCCCCATCACTTTTGCCGCCGTCCAGGCGGACCATGAGCAGAGCGGATTCCCCGCTGCATCGCTCCTACAGCCCAAGACCAAGGATAGCAAGGGCTGGGCCATCGCTGGGGCGACAGAAAAGCCGCACACCCTCACGCTCACCACCAAAACACCTATCGCCATTCCGGCTGGGTCTAGGCTTCGCGCCACCATCGAGCAGCAGTCCGAATTCCCCCAGCATGTGCTGGGCAACTTCGCCCTGCGCCTCAGCGATGATACCCGCGCCAGCAAGGCATTGGCACTGCCTGACGAGGTCCGCACGGCCATCGTAGTCCCCGCAGGCAAACGCAGCCCGCAGCAGCAGCAAAAAGTCGTCGCCCACTACGTCCGCACCATCGCAAAAGAAGCCGCGGCCGACCAGCAACAACTTGCCAAGCTCACCAAGCAGTTGAGCGAGACCAAACCCGTCACGGTCCCAATCATGCAGGATCTTCCTGCCAAAGATCGTCGCATTACCAACATTCAACTGCGCGGCAATTGGCAGGCGCTTGGCGACGAAGTCACGGAGGGCGTCCCCGCGACTTTCAATCCCCTTCCCGCTGGCGCACCAATGAACCGGCTGACACTGGCCAAGTGGATCGTCGCCCGCGAAAATCCGCTGACCGCCCGCGTGAAAGTGAATCGGCTCTGGGAATCCCTCTTTGGTGTGGGCATCGTGCGCAGTAGCGAGGAATTTGGCAGCCAAGGGGATCTGCCTTTTCACCCAGAATTGCTCGACTGGTTGGCCGCCGAACTCATGGACAACAAATGGGATGTGAAGCACCTGCTGCGACTCATGGTCACCTCCCAGGCCTATCAGCAGACATCCCGAGCCAGCACCGAACTTACTGAGCGAGACCCCGACAACCGCCTCCTCGCACGCGGACCACGCTTCCGCCCGTCTGGCGAGCTCCTCCGCGATCAGGCACTGGCCGTCAGTGGCCTTCTCAGCCAAAAAATGGGCGGTCCTGCCGTGCGTCCTTTGGCACCGAACATGGGCCTCAGCACAGCGTTTGGCCGCAGCAACGATTGGGTCATTAGCGAAGGCGAAGACCGCCACCGCCGCAGCCTCTACACGGAGGTGCGCCGCAACAGCCCTTACCCGAGCTTTAGCACCTTTGATGCCCCCAACCGAGAGGTCTGCACCATCCGCCGAGGCCGCACCAACACGCCGCTCCAGGCGTTTGTCACCCTCAACGACCCAGTCTTCGTCGAGTCAAACCAAGCCATGGCCCGCCGTCTCCTTGCTGAAGGCGGAGCCGAGACTGCGCCGCGCCTCACGCGACTCTTCGAACTCTGTCTCGCCCGCAAGCCCAGCGCGGCAGAAGTGGCGACGCTCACCCGCCTTCACGATAGCGCGCTAGCCACCTACAATGCTGCGCCTGCCGAAGCCCAAAAAATGGCCACTGATCCCCTCGGCCCGGCCCCCGAGGGTGCCAATATTCCCGAGCTAGCCGCCTGGACCACAATCGCCAACGTGGTGATGAATCTGGACGAGTTCTTGATGAGGCGCTGAAAACCGATCCAAGGCAAAGGAGGCACCTTGCGGATTCAGCAAGGCCGTCTCACGAGTAAGACTTCCGCAGATGGCTGGGGAGGATTCCCATGGCCTCGCGGTACTTCGCGACGGTGCGGCGGGCGACTTTGATGCCTTGCTCATCGAGAAGCTTGGTCAGTTTGTCATCGCTCAGCGGCTTGGTCTTCGGCTCGGCCTTGATCAGTTCTCCAATGGCGTTCTTGACACTGTTGTTGCTAAGGTCTTCCCCTGACTCTGTCCTGATGCCGTGCGAGAAAAAGAATTTGAGCTCAAACACGCCGTGAGGGGTCGCGATGAATTTGCCACTGATGGCGCGACTGACGGTGGTCTCGTGCACGCCGACAGCCTCTGCGACAGTCGCCATATTCAGTGGACGCAGCATGCTGGGCCCCTGGTTCAGGAACTCCTGCTGGTGCGCGATGATCTCTGAGGCGATGCGGTGAATCGTCTGCTGGCGCTGGTGGATGGAGCGGATCAGGAACTTCCCCCCACGGATTTTATCGCGAATGTAATTGCGGACTTCCCCACTGCTATCGGCCTGGCCGAGCAGATCCTTGTAGGCGTTGCTGATGCGCAGATGGGGGAGGTCTGCCTGATTCATCACGGGCACCCACTCGCCGCCCTGTTTTTCCACAACCACATCTGGGGTCACGTAACTGTTGGACGAAACCGCAAAACGCTGGGCGGGGCGAGGATCCAGAGTCCCGATGAAATCTGCCGCACGGCTGACCTGCTCCACCGGCACACCGAGCCGACGGGCGACGATGGGGTAGCGCTTGTGGGCGAGATCATCCAGGAACTGCTCCACCAAGCGATAGGCGAGACTTTGCTTCTTCCCGAGACGCTCCATCTGAATCAGGAGGCACTCCCGCAAGTCCTGCGCCCCAACACCGACGGGATCAAAGGTCTGTAGCAGCTTTTTGGCGGCCTCCAGATCATCAATCGGGATGGCCTGCTGATAGCAGATGTCCTCCAACGAAGCGCTGAGAAATCCAGAATCGTTCAGACTGCCAATCAGCAGTTCCACATTCGCGGCCAAGCCAGCATCGACATCATCGGCCATTCGCAATTGGCTAACGAGGTGCTCCTGCAAAGTGGTCGGTGCCACAATGGAGTCCATCATGAACTGGCGGCGCTCTTGCTCATCGCTGGTGCGGGAGGAGGTGTTGGCGCGACTCTGTGCCCAATAATCACGCCATTCTTCATCAAGCTGGGAGAGCTCTGCGATGTCGTCGTGATCATCTGGATCATCGGGCACGGCATCTTCCAAGGAGACCTCTGGCGTTTCAACCTCTAGGACCGGGTTGATTTCAATTTCCTGCTGGATGATCTGCCGCAGCTCCAACGTCGGTGCTTGGAGAATCTGCAAACTCTGCTGCATCTGCGGCCCGATGGCGAGCTTCTGCGTCTGGGTCTGAAATAGTCCTTGTTGTGACATCTACGGGGGAGATCGGGAGAGGATGGGTTGGTTCTTCCCTACCTGCTAATAGATACGCACTCTGCGTGCCAGGATTCGTTTTTTCTTTTTTTGGCCAAAATTGATCAGATTCCGGCACGCGCTGCGCAACTCGCCACAGACCCGGGTGTTTGACCCGCTGCATGAAAACAAACTTCATCGTGGCCCTGGCCACAGCATCCCTCCTGTCCGGTGCAGTGATCGCGCAAGACGCGAATCGCCCTGCCGGAGACCCCCCACGCGGCGACGCCAAGCCCGGCCCAGCCCCCGCTGAACAAGTCCGCCGCCCCGACGGCACCCCCGCCCCAGGCAAACCGCCAGAAGGCGCACGCCCGGAGCCTCGCCGCGACGCCCCGCCTGCCCCACGTGGCGAACGCGCCCTTGAAGAACACCGCCGCGGCGGTGACGACGCAGCCAAGAAACACGACGGCCCACCCCGTGGCGGTCCTGGCCATCCGCCTCGGGAAGAGGCGAAGGAGCAGATGGAACAAAAGATGCGCCACATTCACGAAGCTGTGGAGCACCTCCGCGCGGCAGGCCTCGAAGACGCAGCCCGCCGCATCGCCGAAACGGCGAAGCGTGGAATGGAGCACCCCGGCGAATCCGCAGGAAGAGACGGCAAGAGAGGCGGCCACCCAGGTGCGATGAAGCACCGCAAAGGCCGCCGGGGTCCTGGCGGTCCAGGCTTTGGCCCGTTTGCCATGCATCGCCCGCCCTTTATGGGAGGACCGATGATGTTCGGCAGGGGCGGCCCAGGTCGCGGCTTCCCTGGCGCAGGTCAGCAGGGTCCAGGTCGTGGCTTTGGACCCCAGATGGGGCCACAACGGGGTCACGGCCCACAGGCTGGTCCCCACAATCGCGGACCGCAAGGTCAGGGTCCGCAAGCAGGCCCACAACGCGGCCCGCAGGCCCCCCGGCCCCAAGCAGACGCCCAGCCACGGGGCCAAGAGGGCCCTGGCCCACAAGCTCGTGGCCCACAAGCTCGTGGCCCACAAGCTCGTGGCCCCCAGGGTCCGGGGCCGCAGCGTGGACCAAGCGGTGACCAACCGAAGCCGGAAGGCCCACCGCGCGGACGCTAAATCAGCCTCACCCCATTCCTTGAAGACCGGATCATCACTGATCCGGTCTTCTTGTTTTTCCTTGGGAATCCCACCCATTTCTGGAACCCCTCCCCAGCATTCCTCTGGCAAAACTATCGGCATTCAGGCATTGACACTGGCCAACCGTACGGAAAAATCGAACATCCCCTCCCCGGAATTGGCGAAGGGCAAATTCAATTCAGTAACCACACACTAAGACAACGATATGGGACTTTTCGATTCACTCGCAAACAAGGCTCTGGGCAGCGTGCTCGGCGGATCACAAGAAGGCGGCGCAGGCGGCTTGGACATCGGTAAACTGATGGGCATGTTCACCGGCAATGGTGGCGGTGCTGACGCTTTGTCAGGCCTCCTGGCTAAGGTCGGCGGCCTTGGCGGTCTCATGTCCAAATTTCAGGGCGCAGGTCTTGGCGATATCTTCGCCTCCTGGGTTGGCAAAGGCGACAACAAGCCAATCGCCCCTGAGCAACTCCAGAGCGCACTCGGCACTGACACGGTGCAACAGGCCAGCTCCGCACTCGGTATCGACGCCACCCAGTTGATGCCCATGCTCTCCCAGTTCCTCCCCACGATCGTGGACAAATTGACGCCGAACGGTGAGATCGAAGCAGAGCACGCTGAGTCCGCCCCCTCCGCCAACCAGCTTCAGGACGCGATTACGTCATTGATCCCTGGGGGCCTCGGCAGTCTCGGCAAACTCTTCGGCTAGATCGAAACACAGCTTTGAAACAAACCGCGCCTGGAAATCCGGGCGCGGTTTTTTTTGCACTCAGGCTGCTGGCTCCATTGAGGCCTTCATTGAGCCCGTGCTGCCTTTGATATTGGCATCCGGACCGTATTCCTGAATCTGTTCCACACGCAATTCCGCCAACTCCTTGTGGACGGTGGCGACGATGACACGACCACTCTTATCAACGGTCTTCGCCATGGAATAGGCCACTTCCACCGAGTGGCTAAAGATCGTGCAGAGCATCTCCACCACGTACTCGTAGGTGTGCTCGTCGTCATCAAACAGTACCACGTGGTAGGGCGGCTCGATTTCCGGCTTTGGCTCTGGGTTCAGCGCAGGCTGCATCGGTGCCCGCCGCGGCCGTGCTGGCTTTTTGACAGGGGCTGCGGGGACTGGGGAATTGCGGATGTTGGCGGAGGTCAGAGTCACAAGGGGCATGAACGGTCGTCCGCGCAAGATGCAGCAGACCACGCAAATCTCAAGCACTCACCGCAACGGGTTCAGCCGTGATCGCAAGGGGTGCCCCATCCACAAGGTGCAGTTCGGCCTGCTCCGCCGCACCTGCCAGTTGGGCAAAGACTTCGTGGTACACGGACTGGAAGTTAAATGTCACCCGAATGATCTCCAAAATCTGCGCCTCTGCGGGATCCGTGCTGGGGCCGACTTGCTGCCCACTCGGCTGCAGCAGGCGCTGTTGCAGCGTCAGCTCACTATCCGCCGCAGGATCAGGGACGTGCTCCAGCCCTGAGATCAACTGTCCGCCGAGCCTGCTAAACCGTGCATTCAGCTCCTGGCAGGTCTCCTGCCAACCTTCGCTCGATTCGTCCCCACCCGAGCTTCCCATTGCATCCCGAGCATGCGCTAGGGCGAGCAATTCCCAGAGGATCGGCAATCGCTGCGCCATCTCCCCATAAGCATGTCCCCAGAGCGGCAACTGGGCGCGCAGCGCCGCTAGGGCCTCTGGCAGCTCAAGATCTGGCGTCAGCATGATCAGGCCCAAAGCAGCCGCAAAACGACGCTCAGACGGTTCGTCAAATGACCTTAGCGCTTCGTCCGAGTAGTCCATCACCATGCGTTGCCGGGCCACCTCCTCTTCATAAAGCTTTGGCTGGTGGGCCATGACTCCGTATTGATGGCTGTCCAAACGAATCCCCACCCGTGCAAACAGCAAGGCCATCTCAAGTTCCCGCCAGCGCTGCCAGGCCTGACGCCACTCCTTGACGACCACACTGACCTGGTGGCTGCGCCCCTGGACCCACTCCCGCACGGCCAAAACTTGCTGCCGCAAATCCATCACAGTCGGCTGGTGGGACGACTGGGCGACGAGCCCACAGAGCGCCCGATCCGCATCGACATGCCCGCCAAAATACCGCCGGATCGTTGCCGTATGCTCGTCATTGACCTTTTCTACCAACGAGCCCGAGCCGCGACTTTCCCCCGCCGCCACCAACTTAAACTGCACCAAGGCGAGGCCCAACCCCTGCTGATAGTGGAGCTGAGTGATCGTGCGGGCAATTTCGGAAAATCGCCCGATGAGGGCAGACATCGCCCCCTCTTCGTCCCACGCCGTCGATTTCAGGATGCCTTGCACCGCTGTCACTCTTTTGCCGTAAATCGGATGCCACGGAGACTCCCGATCCGCCATGCCGAGAGGCCTCTCGGTCGGGGATGGCATCGCTTTGGTCACCGCCTGCGCGAGATTCTCCGGCAGGCGATACGCGGCGATCCCCTGCGTCACCTGCTGGGCCACGCGCTGCACCGCCATTTGGATGGCGATCCGGTCCGTCAATGACTCCAAAAAGTTCCCGCCACCCAGCATTCGCGCCTCTGCCGCATCAGCACACTTTGCCAGAGCCCGCAGCGCCGGCACTGCGATCAAACGCGCAAGCCGATCCATGATCCAAATGGGGCGCTGGCTCACCCAAACAAAGGCGCGCCACGCCCGCTTCCAGAGGCTTTCTTTGCGCCGACCCTTCTTGGCCGGAGTCTCCGCAAGCCCCATCTCCCGAGCATCCCTCTCAATCACGCTGCACGCTGCACGATCAAGCCAGGCCAACAGCCCTCGGACCACCCAGGTGCTAAACCCCGTGAGCCCCCCTGGCACCTGGGCCATGCCATTGAGCATCCCACCGACTGCATGCCGAGTGCTGAGAGCGCTCAACAACCCGATCCCCACCTCCAGTTCGCGATTTCCTCCCACCAGCCCGCTCAGCCCGGCTGCGCGATCCAGTTTCACCCCCTCGCTCCACGTCAGGATCACCGATGCGGGGACCTTTAGCCCCAATCGATCTGAAATGATGGAAAGCAGGGAAAACAAGGTGGGCTGGTCCGTTTTGCGAACTTCTAGCCCGGCATTCTTCTTGGCCGCCTTCACCCAAAGCGGGCGGAACATCCACGCCCACGTTGCCACCAGCGCTACAAAAGCCACACTCGCTGCCCCGTTCACCCACGCATTCCCCTGCCCGAGCGCCAAGCGCTCAAAGGCGAGATCCCAGCCCAGAACCATGGCCACACCCACCCCAATCAGCAACGCGCCATAGGAGGCGACCATCAACCCCACCCAAAAGGCTGCCGCAAACACCCCTAGTCGAACTGTCAGCGGCACAGCGAGGAGGACACCTTCCTTCATGATCGGCGGTGTGTCGGACGTGGCTTGGGGAGCTTTTCGGGACATTCGGAAAATATTACATTTATATTACCTATAGTCCACCCCATAATTTACATCCTACAGGCCGATTCGGTCCCTCGTTCACCTACCATCGGCACAATCCCTCCGCTGGCAGGGGGACAGATCAAGACAGTGCCTTCGCTTGCCAGCTCTAGATCTCGTTTGCCTCGGCACCTCCGCGCTCCGCAGGCGGCTCGTACTGGAGATGGTAGAGGCGCTGGTAGAGGTCGGATTTCTCCAGCAATTCCTGGTGCGTCCCAGCGCTGTGGACGCGCCCATTTTCCATGACGATGATCTGGTCTGCCTCCAAGATGGTGGAGAGCCGATGCGCGATGGCGATGACGGTTTTGCCCTTGGACAGCACATGAATGGCGTCCTGAATGATGCGCTCTGTCTCCGTATCGAGGGCAGAAGTGGCCTCGTCGAGCAAAAGGATCGGGGCATTGCGGAGGATGGCGCGGGCGATGGTCACACGCTGCTTTTGCCCGCCGGAGAGGTTCCCACCACCATCGCCGACGATGGTGTCATAGCCTTCCTTTTTGTCCTTCACGAAGTCATCCACGTGGGCCTGGACAGCGGCGCGCTGGATCTCTTCCTTGGTAGCGTCCAGCCGGCCGTAGCGGATGTTTTCCTGGATCGTATCGTGAAACAAAAAGGCGTCCTGGCTCACAACACCGATCTGGTTGCGCAGGGACTTTTGCGTGAGCTTGCGGATATCGATCCCGTCGAGTTCCAGAGCACCCTCATCGACATCGTAGAAGCGCTGGATCAAGGAAAAGAGGGTGCTCTTCCCTGCCCCGGTGGGCCCCACGAGCGCATAAAACTTGCCCGGCTGCATCTCCAGATCGATGCCATTGACCGCGGAGCGTTGCCCGCTCTTGCCGGTCTTGTAGGAGAAACTGACGTTGCGGAAAGTGAGGCGGCCCGTGGAACGCTGAAGGTCCTGCGCGTCAGGGGCGTCCTGCACCTCTGGCACTTCCTCCATGACGGCGAAGACATTGGAGGTAGCGACGATGGTTTTTTGGGTAACGAGCTGGATGCGGCTCAGCGCCTTGGTGTGGGGGTAAATTTGGGTGAGACCCCCCACCAAGGTCATGAAGGTGCCCGCATCAATGTGGGTCTTCCATGCATAATAAAGACCAATGCCAACCCCCAGTGAGGCGACGAACTCCACCAACATGCCGACCAACTCCAGGGCCTTTTGGTAGCGCATGATCAGCCTATTGGTCTTCATGTTCGAAGCCTCAAAGCGCTGGTGCTCAAACTCCTCACGGGCATGGCTTTTGACGACGCGGATACCTTGAAAGCACTCAGTCATCTGCACCATCATTTGCCCAGCCTCCTGCTCCTCCTGCGCTCCAGCACTGCGGACTTTTTTCCCGATATAGACGACCGGCAGGATGCACAGAGGGAAGACGACCAGCGAGTAGAACGTGAACCCTGGATTCATGTGTAGGAGTGTCGCCAAAATCGCGATGATCGAGACGGGGCGCTGGATGATGTCCTGGGAAAGAGTCACCAGATTCTGCTGGGCGACGCGGGACTGGTTAAAGACCGTCTGCACCATTTGGCCGACCTTGGACTTGGAGAAATAGTCCATCGATTGCCCGAGGAGGGCACGGTAAGTGTCGTTGCGCAGGTCGTAGAGGATGCGATTCCCTACCCACATCAGCATGTAATTGGCCAGATAGGTAAAGCCGCCCCGGAGGAGGAAAACAAACGGAACGACGAGGCAGGCGGCGATGACCAGTTGGTAGGAGCCCATCCATTCCGCCGGAAACCAATCCGTAGGATTGAAGGAGATGTCGCCAAAGCCGAATTTAAAGCTCTCCGCCTTTTTCTCCATGTCGTCGCCCGTGCTCAACACGACCTCAAAGATCACCTTCATCCCCTGGATCAGCAGGACGTTGGTCAGACCGGCCAAAATCCCCATGAGCTGCCCACCGATGAAGCGCCAGCGGTAGGGCTTCAAGTAGCCGTAGAGCTTCCGGTAGGTCTCGCCCGCCAGCGCCATGGCCTCTTTATTAGTGAGGTTGGCAAAGTCTTTGCGGCTTACTTTCTTCTTCTTGTCTGGCTTGGGCATGTGGGGGTCGGGAGAGAGGCCGCCACTCCAGACCAGCTACCAGCCACTCTGAGGACGGAGGCCATCCATAGCACCCAAAACCGCTGCCGTCGAGATTTCCTTCATCTCCAGCCGCCGACTTTTCGGCTGCATCCCCCCTGGATCCACCACTCCATCAGCGTTCACGACGATTCCCAAGGGGTGCAGCGGACGCCAGTGAAAGGGGTTGGTGGGGCCAAAAAGCACCACTTGCGGCCGCCCAAACATTGCCGCCAGATGCATCGCCATGCTATCCACCCCCACCGCGACCGCAGCCCCGCGCAGCAGCACGACCATGTCTGTGAGCGATAGTTGACCGGATAAATCAACAAACTGCCCCCCTGCCCGAGCGCGGAGTTCCTCTAGCTGGGGGCGCTCCAACCCCTCGTTGCTCCCGGTGACCAGGACCTGCAAGCCCTGTTCCCTCAAGTGATCCATCACGGCCAGCCAGCCCTCAGTCGTCCAGAATTTTTCAATCCGCGCCGTCCCAGGGTGCACCACAGCGTAGGCACCAGCGACGCCTTTTCCGGCCAACAGCGCCCCGTTGCCGCCTGGAACCTGCAAATAGGGCGGATCTGCGGCCACGCCCTCCCCCAGCGCCTCGGCAACCAGGGCCCGGTGGAAATCAACGGTGTGGAGATCCCGCACGGAGGCCCCGCTAAGTCGATGAAAGGCTCTGGCACGCCATTTGCCGCCGCAGAACTTCGCATACCCGACCCGCAGCCTCGCCCGACTAGCCAGCGCCATCAGACTGGAGCGATCATTTCCCGTGAAGTCCAGGCAAACATCCCACGCCCCAGCCATGAGGTTGCGCCACAGGCCCAGATTCAAGCTGCCGGGAGTCCAGGCCAACACCTGATCCACCCCGGCAATGCAGCCCGCCAGCCCCTGGCAAGCTTTTGGCACGACCAAGACAATTTCTGCCCCTGGCCGCGTTGCACGCAGTGAGGCGATCGCTGGGGCGGTCAGCACCAAGTCCCCGATCCGCTTCAGTTGGAGCACCAGGATGCGCTCCGCCCTCATGCAGGCCTCCCTTTCATGACTCTGGCGTAGGCCTGGAGGATCCTCGCGCGGTAGTGATCCCAGGTGAAAACGGCCTCCACCCGCTGCCGCCCGGCGCGCCCCATGGCGGCCAGTTGATCGCGGTTATCATAGGCGGTCTGGAGCGCTGCGGCCAGGGCATCGGGATCATTGGCCGGGATCAAATGGCCAGTCTGCCCATCAAGGACGGCATCCCCAGATTCCGCCGTCGTGATCAGGGGCAATCCGCAGGCCGCCGCCTCAAGGGTTGTTTTGGCGAAGCCTTCACACTCGCTGGGAAAGACAAAGACGCTGCTGCGGCGCAGTTCAGCCCCCACATCCTTACAAAAGCCCATGACCCGGACGGAATCGCCCGCATTTGCAGCGAGGGCCGATTTGATCTCATCATGCACCGCCCCGACAAGGACCAACTCCGCATTTTTCAGCGCCAGCTTTTTCCAGGCGGCCAGGAGATGATGCACCCCTTTGCGCTCGATCAACGCCCCGACAAAGATCGCCCGGAAGACATCCTCCGGCGGGCTGCCGGGCGTGTAGCGCGCCACATCCACGCCGCGTCCGACATAGTGCAGACGCGTCTCGGGGATGCCAGCAGCCAGGAAGGTCTCGCCAGAGGCGCGGGACGGCATCAGCAGCAGATCCACCAAATCATACTCCGCCAGCATCTGGAGGCGGGAGATCGGCAATCCCGCCCGCCACCGCTGGAAGGCAGACCCCGTGCCGAGCCGCAACTCCCGTTCCGAGAGCGTTTCCGCAGATTTTTGGAGGCCTTTGTTGCGGTGCCAAGTGGGCACATCCATCACCGACGGGACGGAGGCGAGCCGAGCCTCCACCAAGGCGCGGAAACAATCACCCGACCAGCCATGCAGACAATCGAATTGCCCGCGCCGCAATCGACGGGCAGCGGACATGGCGGCGTAATGCTTCTTGGCCCCGTAGTAGTCTTGGCTCCCGAGACCCGATAGCAAGCGCACCGGATGCCACTGGAGGGAGTGAATCTTTGCCCTTGGGATGACGGACTGCTGATTTTCAAAGCACACCACTTCGCTCAAAAATCCGCCGGACTGCGCTGCCTTTGCCCCCTCCAGCGCCGTCGTGTCCAGGCCCGTCCCGCCAAGCCCAGAGCTGGTGGCGTACATCAATTGACGCGGCAGATCCTCCGCTGCCGGCGCAGGCAGGCGGGTCACATTTGCAGGGTCATGCCATGCGTTGGCAACTTCCATTTCAACCATTGGGGGAAACCCCTCTCTGCGCCCCAGTCTGCCAAGCCGCAACCAAAAATTTGAATCCTCAGCGTCGCCTCGGTTTCCCCCGGATCGCGTCGATCTCCTTTTGGTTAAGATCCACCTCCAACTCCAGGCGCGTCTTGGCCCGATGGCCTTCCCTCAGCAGATCAAAGCACCAAAAGGTGCAACTGCCCGCCGCCGTGAGCAGCACCACAAACAACAGGGAGCAAACTGCCGCCATCTGCCGCTCCTGAGATCGGCGCCGCTCGCGGGGCGTCTCCACATCGAGCACGGCCAAAGTGTCCATCCACCACAAACGCCAGCGTTTGGGGTCCCTGGCGACGTTCAGGGTCCAAACACTCAAAAAGACGGCAACGATAGCCGTAACTGCAAAGGCAATTTCCATGGGGAAGGTTAGGACTCCATTCATGACTGATTCGTTGCATTGCAGCAACGATTTTTATGAGCGAACACGCGCTTGCAACCTGCCCAGCCAAACGGTACGGCTCCTGCTGATGAGTCTGAACCGCCTCCAATCCCTGGACTACTCAGTCCTCCAGCAGTGCATGCACTGCGGCATGTGCCTGCCCACCTGCCCAACGTATGTGGAGACAAAGCGCGAGCGCAACAGCCCCCGAGGCCGCATCGCCCTCATGCGTGCCGTCGCCGATGGTGATCTGGAAGTGTCCGCAGCGCTTTCCGACGAGATGTACTACTGCCTGGGATGCCTCGCCTGCCAGACGGCCTGTCCCGCCGGGGTGAAGTACGTGGAGCTCTTTGAGGCTGCGCGGGAAACGGTGGAGATCGCAGGTGTCGCCAACTCCACAGAGCGGAAATTCTGGCGCTGGCTGACCTTGAGCGTCATCTTCATGCACCCATGGCTGCTGCGTCTCATCGGCCTGAAACTCCGCATCTGGCAGGCGCTGAAGCTGGATGTAATGCTGCGCAAGGTGCGCTTCTTCGGTCTCCTCCCCCGCCATTTGCGCGATCTGGAGCCGCAGACCCCACGCGTCTGCGCCGCCTTCTCCGATAGCCTCATCGCACCGACGGAAGGCCCCGTCACGCCACGCTATCGGGTCGGAATGCTGACTGGCTGCGTGCAGGACCTCGCCTTTTCCGATGTGAATCGCGATACCGTCGATGTCCTCCTGGCCAACGACTGCGCCGTCATCACCCCGCGCTCCCAATCCTGCTGCGGCTCCCTTCACGCCCACAATGGGGAGGTCGAACTCGCGCGGGAACTCGCCCGCCGTCAGATTGACTCATTCGATCTCGACCAACTCGATGCCATCATCACCAACGCCGGAGGTTGCGGATCGCACCTGAAACAATACGGGCACCTCCTGCATGATGATCCCGCCTACGCGGCACGGGCAAAGGTGTGGGACACGAAGGTCAAAGACATCCATGAGTGGCTCGTCGCCATCAAGTTCCGCCCACCGACCCAAGGTGCTGGGGTCGAAAAAGTCACCTACCACGAAAGTTGCCACCTTTGCCACGGGCAAAAGGTCACCAGCCAACCCCGCCAAATCCTGCAAGCCATCCCAGGCATCGTCTTCACCGAGCTCCCAGAGTCAAACTGGTGCTGCGGCAGCGCTGGCATTTACAACATCACCCAGCCCGAACAGAGCCAAAAATTACGCGACCGGAAGATGGGGCACATCGCCAGCACGGGCGCGACGGTCGTCGCCACCTCCAATCCTGGCTGCCACCTTCAGATCGTCAATGGCGGTGGGAACATTCGCGTCACCCAGCCCGTCACCCTGCTGGCAGCAGCGTATCGAGCCGAATCACGGGAGGCTTAGATCTTCGCCATCATCGGGGAAACCGGGTGATGGGTCTCCTCAGGCTCAGGCAGGGCATCGCTGGGCGGACCGGGGAAGTTCTCATCCACAAACCCACGCCACACGTCGCGCGTAGGTTTTGAGATCAGCTCCTGCACTCCATCCCCACATTTGCCACACATCAACAGGCTGTGGACCAAGTTATTCTGATCGCAGACGCCCGTCATGACGTAGTCCCGCATCGGCTTATCCAGTCGCGAGGTGCCACACACGGCACACACATCCAGCCCCCGATCCAGGATCATGTGGTCGTTCTGGTAGTTCCCCAAGCGCTGTTTGGATTCTTGGGAAAACTCCTCCATCATCGCCATGCGGCAGTGGTCACAGAGGGCGTATTCAAAGACGCACTCGCCATTCTTGAAGGCCTTGGAAATTTGGAATCCGCCCTCAAAATCCGCCAAGCCCTCGCCGCATCGCGTGCAGGTCCGGAACGGACGCTCTTCGTACTCCGAATAGAGCTCCCGTGGGATCGGCTGCGGTGGGTCTTCGTCTTCTAAGTGATGCGACATGGCGAATACAGATGAAATGATGCATCGTCCGTCACCAAAAGACAGCGGAAAAATTGACGAGACTGAGCCCACCCCCACACCGCCACAATGAACAAAATCCCCACCCAGCGTCGTTTCAGATGTAGAACCCTCTTGATGACTGCCAGCGCCACCTTCAAAAAAGCCCCGTTTTCCGCCCTCGCCGCTCTCATTCTTTCCCACGGGGCCATGGCCATCGGGGCGGAGGTGGCAGAGTGGCCCCACTCGCGTGGCGATGCCGCCATGACGGGGCTTTCCCCGACCGAAATCCACCCACCTTTGACCCTGGCATGGCAGTTCGAGACCATGAAGGCGAAACGGAGCGATGGAGAGATGCTGGTCAGCGCCGCCATCGTCCGACAAGGGAAGGTCTTTGTTGGCTGCAAATCCGGCAAGTTCTTCTGCCTGAACCTCGAATCGGGCGAAAAAATCTGGGAAGCAGAAGCCAAAGGTGCCTTCGACGGCGCGGCGGCTTTTGCTGGGGAATTGGTCGTCGCAGGCTGCCAGGATGGGTTCGTCTATGCCTGGAATGCGACCACCGGAAAGGAAGCCTGGAAATTTGAGACCGATGCCGAAGTCCATGCCGCAGCCAATGTCTGGACCGATCCCGCGACCAAGAAGGACCACATCATCATCGGCAGCTACGACTACAATGTTTATTGCCTTGATGCCCTGACGGGAAAAAAGGAATGGGCCGCAGAGACCGGTTACTACATCAACGGTGGCGCGGCCATTGGCTCAGGCAAGGTGGTCTTCGGCGGCTGCGATTCCGTGCTCCACGTCCACGATGTGTTGACGGGGAAAGAAGAAAAAGTCATCGAAGTCGGTGCCTACATCGGCAACAACGTCGCCATCGCAGACGATGTGGTTTATGTCTCCCACTACGGCAACCGCGTCGGTGCCTATAGCCTCGCGGATGGGATGCGCGTCTGGGAGTATGGGGAGCGCGAATTTGAGTTCTACTCCGCCCCAGCGATCTATGAAAAATTCGTCGTCGTAGGCGGCCGCGACAAACGCATGCACGGCATTGACCGCATCACCGGCAAAGGTCTGTGGGAATACAAGACCCGCGACCAGATCGACAGCTCCCCAGTAGTTTGCGCAGGCAAGACCGTGCTGTTTGGCTCCGACGACGGTTACCTTTACGCCCTAAATCTTGCCGATGGCAAAGAAGTCTGGAGCTACGAAATCGGTGCCCCCGTCAAAGCATCCCCCGCCATCGCTGGCGACTGGATTCTCGTCGGTGCCGATGACGGCGTGCTCTACGCTTTCAAAAATGGCCAACCGAAAAGCGAAACGAAGTGACCATTGCCTTCGTTCCCTTATCCCCTAACCTTTAAAAAAGCTTTCCCCATGTCTGCCGTCACTGATCCACCCCTTGCGCCCGCTCCGAAGGAGGAGAAGACAGAGGCTGGAAACTACTTTGTTTCCAATTACCCGCCCTTTTCGTTCTGGAAGCCTGATCAAGTCTCCCTCGTCCACGACCGACTCGCTACGCCAGCTCCGGCCGATGTCCCACTGGGCGTGTATTTTCACATTCCCTTCTGCCGCAAGCGCTGCCACTTCTGCTACTTCAAGGTTTATACCGACAAGAACGCCAACGAGATCCGCGCCTACATCAACGCAGGCATGAAGGAAATGGCGCAATACGCTGCCCAGCCCTACATCAATGGTCGCAAGGCCCACTTTGTTTACTTCGGCGGCGGCACCCCCAGCTACCTCTCCGTGCCACAGTTGCGCGAACTCACCAACCGGATGCGGGACCTCGTTTCCTGGGATGGTTGTGCAGAGGTGGCCTTTGAGGCAGAGCCTGGCACGTTGAGTGATACGAAGCTGGAAGGCATCCGCGAGATCGGTGTCACCCGCCTCAGCCTTGGGGTTGAGAACTTTGACGACCACATCCTGGAGTCCAACGGGCGCGCCCATCGTTCCGGCGAAATCGACCGCGCCTTCACTCATGCCCGCAGTCTCGGGTTTGAGCACATCAACATCGATCTCATCGCTGGGATGATGAATGAGACAGAGGAAAACTGGAAGACCTGCATCAAGAAGGCCATCGATCTCGGCCCAGATGCCATCACCATCTACCAGATGGAGGTGCCTTACAACACCACCATTTATCAACGCATGAAGGAGGAGGGCAAGGTCACCGCCCCCGTCGCCGATTGGCCAACGAAGCGCCGCTGGGTCAGCGAGGCCTTTGATGAATTCGAAAAAGCAGGCTACACAGTGACGAGTGCGACCACGGTGGTAAAGGATCCCGAACGCATCAAGTTCGTCTATCGTGATGAACTCTGGGACGGTGCCGATCTGTTGTCCTGCGGCGTCGCCTCCTTTGGCCACCTCGGTGGAATCCACTACCAAAACCAAGCCGACGTCGCCCCCTACATGGAAGCCGTCGATGCGGGCAATCTGCCCATCTTCCGCGCCTATCAGACGAACGAAGAAGAGCGCTTTGTGCGCGAGTTCGTCTTGAAACTCAAGCTCGGTAGCTTCCGCCCCTCCTACTACGAGAAGAAGTTCGGCCGCAAGGTCATGGACATCTACTCGAATCAATTTGAGCACTTGGTGACCGATGGCTTCGTTCAAATCGTCGGTCCAGATGAAGTCCGCCTGACACGGGAGGGACTCCTCCAGGCAGACCGCCTGTGCCACGAATTCTTCCTGCCGCAGCACCGTCAGTATGCAAGGTACACTTGATCCGCAGAAACAGGAGACCGCCCGTGAGGACGATCTGGCACCGCTGGTGTTCTTTTACGGCATCGGCAGCGCCCGTCCGCGCGTGACCTTTGTCCCTGCCGAGGAACTGCCCGAAATGGAGCGGTCCCTCCTCGCGCACGACATCGATATGACGCCGCGCCTCAAGGACCACCATCAGTGCGAGATCGATCTCGACGTGCACGCCCGTGGCCGCATCGGCGACTATCTGGTGCGCGCCTCCGTATTGAACCGCCGCAGCGATGGCAAGCCCGTAGAATTCGGTGCTATCGGCATTCATCTCGATCTCCTGCCGGAAGAAGCGCAAAAGCTCGTGCTAGAGGGCCGCGTGCCATTTGGCACGATCCTAGAGCGCTACGAAGTGCCACACTCCAGCCACCCCCGCGGCTTCTTCCGCATCGCAGTCGATCAGCGCCTCGCAGAACTCCTGGGTGCCACCAGTGGACAGATCCTCTTTGGTCGCTGCAACGAACTCCGCCACGGCTCTGGCCGAGTGTTGGCAGATGTCGTGGAAGTCCTGCCGCGCGGCGGTTGACCTACTGCTGCGCGACTGGGCTGACCCAGCCAGTGCAGCTGATCTTGTCTAGCCACACTTGATTGTCCGTTCGCGCATCCGGCGGGAAACGTAGCCGCACCGTCATCGGCATGGGCTTGGAATCACTGAATTGCAGCCAGTAGGCCACCTCGCTACCGAGTCTGCTTTTGCGCTCGACGTAGGCGAAAAGCGGCGCTGCCTCTGGCTCTGCCGCGATCTGCAATTGCAGGCACTGGAGCCATCGGCCATCGGCGAAATCGCCGCTATACTCCTCCGCAGCGATCACCGTCACACGAAATTCAACCGGGCGCGTTGGCTTGGCAGCTCTGAACTTCTCCGACGACATGCCACTCCAAAGCACAAAACTGGGCCAGTCCACGCGCAGTCCTTCTTTCTCTTCCTTCACCGTGGCATTCCGCACGGAACCGTCTGCCAGCACCACCGCAAACTCCACAGTCCCCTTCCCGACAGCGTCTGGCACGGCTTTGATTTCCTTAAAAGAGATCTCACCGGATGGGTGCTCCGGCATCGCGTAGTAATTCGCCATGATTCGTCCCAAACCAGCCGCGTTCGCGCTCACAGCTAGACGCTCTTCGACCGTCTTGGCTCTCAGAAACTGGCCCAGCACTTCGGCCGCCGCAGAATCTGCCTGGGACACGACGCCCGCTGTCGATGGCGGCGTCAGAGTCGGCGCTGGATCATCTACCCCGATCAATTTCAGATCCTTGGGCATCGGCGGCGCATCGGCACTCGCGGCCGCAGCCTCTTCCTGCTTCTTCAATGCCTCAACGGCAGGTGGTAAGATGGGGGTCACCTCCGGCGGCGGCTTGGCGGCGGCAGGTGGCGCGCTCTCCGCTTTCGCGTCTTCTGTTGGGGGGGATTCGATGACCGGCTTCACCACGAACGGCTTTGGTTTTTCCGGCACAAAGTGGTAGGCCACCGCCGCTGCGATTAAGAGTCCCAAAACAAAGGTGCCAGTGATCAGGCGCTTCCGGAAGGTCAGCAATTCCGGGTCCATCTTCATCCGTTCCAAGACATCGCCCTGGATTGGTTGCGGGCTGTATTCCTCCACAGGCTCGTCCGGTGCCACGACGTTCTGCTCCATCAACAGGGCGCGGCGCTTCACTTTTTGCTCCTTTTCCGCGACCTGGAGGATCACCATCTCACCACAGTTCGGGCACGCACGCGATCTCGTGACTCCAGATACCTGGAGTTCGACGGAGGATTCACAATGGGGACAGGTGATGCGAGTAACCGGCATGCCGGAATGAGGAAAGAAGAGTTCTGAAGCATCAATGCCCCAAGTTTTGGAGCGTCGCAAGCCGCCAGATGCATCAGACCCATGGGATTTCGATTGTTCAATGCGGTGGATGGCTCCATTCTAGCAGTCACATGGCTAGGCGCATCGCCATCTTTGGAGGCAGTTTTAATCCACCCGGTGTTCATCACCTGCGGGTGGCCCAGCAGCTCGCCCTGCTCTTTGACGAAGTCCGCATCATCCCCTGTGGCCCACGCCCAGATAAGCCCATCACCGGCGCTGTGCCCCCAGTCTATCGTGCGGCACTCGCAGACATGACCTTTGGCGGCATGGACCGCGTCGTGGTGGATCTCTTTGATCTTGAGCAGGAGACCTTCACTCGCAATCACCAACTAGACTCACGCTTTTCGGCTGATGGCGAAGTCTGGCACGTCGTGGGCACTGATCTGATCGAGGGCGGGGCCAAGGGTGCCTCCCTCATCCAGCGCACTTGGGAAAAGGGACCGCAACTGTGGAAGAAAGCGCGCTTTGCCGTCCTCACACGGGCAGGCTACGAGTTCAATCCCAAGGATCTGCCGCCGCATTCCGAGGTCATCGAAATCAACATCCCCGGCTCCAGCACCGAGATCCGGGATCGGCTCGCGCGTGGCAAGAGCGTCGCCGATCTCGTCACCCCACGCTCCGTCGCCTATCTCGAGCGCTACGGACTTTATCGCGCTCCCGTGCCCGGCACTTGGTCGCGCGGCAGTCTGGCGAACACTCCTTACGCCCTGCTGACAAACTCGCAGATTCCCAAGGCAGTAAAAGTCTCCGCCTCACTCAAGAAACACGTCCCCATGGGCCGCGCCGGATTTATTTCCGTCGTCGGTGGGGATGGCGCCATGCTGCGGGCCATCCGCGAATATTGGCGCTTACGCCTCCCCTTCTTCGGTATCAATGCCGGGCACCTCGGCTTCCTCATGAATGCGCCGGAGGAGGTCAAACGCGGCCCTTTTCCCTCCGATGACGTCATCTTCCGCCAGATGCCGATGCTCTACATCGAGTGCACGGATTCCACCGGCAAAGTCACCACCACCCACGGATTCAATGACGCTTGGTTAGAGCGGTCCACCAGCCAGTCTGCTTGGCTAGAGGTCAAGGTCAATGGAGTCGTCCGCATCGCGAAACTCGTCGGCGATGGCGCACTGGTCTCCACCGCCGCTGGCTCCACCGCCTACGCGCGCAGCATGGGCGCATCCCCCTTGCTAGCAGACACACCGGCATGGCTCGTGGTCGGCTCCAACGTCATGGAACCCGCACACTGGCGCAGCGCGCTCCTTTCCATCGATGCCACGGTAGAGATCCGCAACCTCGACCCCCAGCGCCGCCCCGTGGAGGCCTTTGTCGATGGCGAGACCCGTGGCCAGATCGTCTCCATGAAGGCCCGCATCTCGCGCGCAGCCGCTGCGGAGCTCGCCTTTTGCGCCAGTCACGACATGGCGGAAAAAATTGCCACCATCCAGTTTCATCGCGCCACAGAGTCGTGAATTCGGGGGAAGGAGCCGCACCCTCGCGGCGTTTCCTTTGGCCATGTCCAAGACACTCCTCTTTCTCTGCACACTGGCCACCGCCGCGCCCATCGTCGCCCAGACTCCCGCTGCGCCCAAATACACGATGTCGAATGACCACGTCGGCAGGCTCGCCACGGGTCTGACTGCCTCAAAGCAGATCGTGTATAAGAAAGTCCAAGACCGCGACCTCTCGCTCTTTGTCTTCAATCCCACAGGGTGGCAAGCCACCGATCAGCGCGCCTGTTACATCACCATTCACGGGGGTGGCTGGACCGGTGGCGAGCCCAAACGAATGTTCCCCTTTGCGGATCACTACGCGAAACACGGCCTCGTCGCCATCAGCCTCCAGTATCGGCTTTTCAGCGCCAAAGACCCATCCACCAGCGTCTTTAACTGCGTAAAGGACGCACGCTCCGCCGTCCGCTACATCCGCGCCCACGCTGCCGAACTCGGCATTGATCCGCAAAAAATCATCGTCTCTGGAGGCTCCGCTGGCGGGCATCTCGCCATCGCCACCGCCATGTTTGAGGCAGTGAACGAAGATGGCGAAGACACCAGCGTCTCAGCCATTCCCAACGCCCTCATCCTCCTCTTTCCCGTCATCGACACATCGAAAGAAGGCTACGGAAATGCAAAAATCGGCGACCGCTGGAAGGATCTCTCCCCCGCCCACAACGTCCGCGTGGGGCTGCCACCCACGATCACCTTTCACGGCACAGGCGACACCACCACGCCCTTCAAAGGAGCGCAAATTTTCCACGATGCCATGATCAAGGCAGGCAATCGCAGCGAGCTCATCGTCAATGACGGAGGTGTGCACGGCTACCTCATGCGCAACCAAGAACTCTACGATGACTGCATGCAAAAGTCCGACGCATTCCTCACCTCACTCCACCTCTTGAATCCATGAAGCTCCTCCTCACCGCCACCGCCCTCTGTGCGCTCGCCTCAGCCAGCATCGCAGGTCTCGCAGACAAGAAATTGGACATCTACTGGATCGACTCCGAAGGCGGCGGCTCCACTCTCATCGTCACGCCGCTGGGCGAATCCGTCCTTGTCGATACCGGCAATCCCGGCGGACGCGACCCGCAACGCATCGTCCACGTCGCCAAGGAAATCGCCGGGCTGGCAAAGATCGATCATGTCATCATCACCCACTTTCATGGGGATCACTTTGGCGGTCTCGCCGAAGTCGCCGCCGCCATGCCCGTTGGCACTCTTTATGACAAAGGCATCACTGACGAAGTGCCCGACAAAGGCGGCAACCAACTGCGCTGGACACTCACCAGTCGCCCCTATCGCGAGGCCGCCGTCGGGAAGCGCGTCACCCTCGCCGCAGGCGATCTCGTGCCGCTCAAATCACCCGACGCAACCCCGCTGACGCTCCAAGTTCTCTGCGCAAATCAGAAAACCATCCCCACCCCAAAAGGCGCGCAAAAGAATCCCCTCACCGGCTCCGTCCCAGCGAAATCGGAAGATCCCAGCGACAACGCCAACAGCCTCGTGCTGCTCCTCAAGTTTGGCGACTTTGAATTCTTCGATGGCGGAGATCTCACCTGGAACGTTGAAGACCGACTCGTCTGCCCCATCAACCTCGTGGGCCAAGTGGATCTTTATCAGGTCAATCATCACGGCCTCGATTCCAGCAACAATCCGGTCCTCATCCAGAGCCTCGCCCCCACCGTGTCCGTCATGAACAACGGCCCACGCAAAGGCACCAGCCAGAGCGCCATGGATGCCCTCAAATCGACGCCCTCCATCAAGGCCATGTATCAGGTCCACGAAAACGTACGCGAAGACGCCCAGAACGTCGCCGATAAAGCCCACATCGCGAACCAGGGTGATCAGGCAGACCAATGCGCCGGTCATCACATCCATTGCGCCGTCGCCGCAGACGCCACCAGCTACACCGTCAACGTGCCCTCCACCCGGCACACGGCTACTTACGAGACCACCAAGCCTTAAGCCCATGAAACTTCTCCCTCTCCTCAGCCTCGCCATTGCCAGCCTCAGCAGCGCCGCAGACGTCCCCACGGAACCCCTCGCGCAAAAGGGCGATGTCATCTTTACCGATGACTTTGAGCGCACGGAACTTGGCGACTGGAAGACCGTCATCCCCACCTTCACCGTTGAGGGGGGCGCGCTCAAGGCTGTGCAAACTCGTGATGACCACGGAGCCGTAGGCCGCATCAGCCGCCCCATCAAAGACGCCATTGTCGAGTTTAAGTTCCAGCTCAACGGCTCCCCTGGATTCAACGCCGTCTTTGACGACAAAAACCACAAAGGCTCCCACGCTGGCCACATCTGCCGCGTCGCCTTTGCCCCCAAACAAATCCGCATCGGCGATGACAAGGAAGGCGTCATGCGCAACGACATCTTTGAGATGCGCAAAGATCCCGCGCAAAAAGCAGCGGCAGACAAACTCCTCGTCGGTCGTGGTGCCGCAGTGCCTGCCACCCTTGAGCAGAACAAATGGTACCACGTCACCATCGAGCTCGTCGGGGATCAATTGCGCGTCAGCCTCGACGGCAAACCCATCTGCCACCTCAAGTCCCCCGGCATCGGCCACGAGACCAAGACCAGCTTCCACTTCACCGTCAACGGCCCCGGAGCCCTCTTCGACGAAGTCCGCATCTGGCAGGCCCGCTGAATGCCCTAGTGAGGCCGAGGAACTGACTGTCCGCCGCCAGACTCATCCACAGACCATGAAATACACCTTGTTCCTCTTTCTCCTCGCCCTCCAGGTCACCGCTCAGGATCAGCCTCTGCTCGATCTCTCACTCGAACCGCCCCAGATCAATACCCAGCCCGGTCCCGAATACGCCGACGCAGTTCGTCCAGGGAACATGATTATTGGCATGGATCGCACGCCAAAGGGCCGCATCTGGGCAGCCTGGGTTGGCAATGGAGATTCGCCCAACGGCTTCTTCATGCTCGCCACCAGCGATGACGACGGTAAATCCTGGTCGCACCCACGCGTCGTCATCGATCCCCAGGATGGCGAACTGAACGGCGTGCGCTATACCCGTCGTGCCCTCGTCGGAAACCTTTGGACCGATCCACTTGGCCGCCTTTGGTGCTTTTTCGATCAGAGCCTTGGCTACTTTGACGGTCGCTGTGGGGACTGGTATATCCGCTGCGATGATCCCGACGCCGCCGATCCCAAGTGGACCGCTCCAGTCCGCTTCGCAGACGGTTGCACGCTCAATAAGCCCACCGTCCTCAGCAATGGGGATTGGCTTCTGCCCGTCTCCCTCTGGACCCGCGACCGCATCGGCGGCCCTGGCACCGACAAAGAAGCCCACAAAGACCTCGATGGTATTCGCATGGCCAATGTCTTCGCATCAACCGATCAAGGCAAGACCTGGACCCGCCGTGGCGGTATCGCTTTTCCACGCACCGACTTTGATGAACACATGATCGTCGAACGCAAAGACAGCAGCCTGTGGATGCTCGCCCGCACCAAGGACGGCATCAGCGAGAGCACCTCCACCGACCATGGAGCAACCTGGAGCCCACCCCAGCCCAGCACCATTCAAAACGTCAGTGCTCGCTTCTTCATCCGCCGACTCGCCAGCGGTAAACTCTTGCTCGTCAAGAACGGCCCGCTCAACGTCCGTCTGCCAAACCGCACCAACCTAAAGGCCTTCCTCTCCGACGACGATGGTCAGACCTGGGGCAAAGGATTGCTCATCGACGACCGCGCGCAGGTCTCGTATCCCGATGGATTTCAGTCCCCCGATGGCCGCATTCACCTCCTCTATGATTGGAATCGACACACCGATGCAGAGATTCTGCACACCACCTTCACCGAGGCAGACTTCGCCACCCAGCCAAAGCTGCCCAAGACCGTAGTCAACAAAGCCCACGCCCCAAAGCTGCCAAGGTCCATCATTCCGGATCCTCAGTGGACGGCACAAGCCATCGAAGACGCCAAGCAAGACTTCAAAAGCATCCCTTATGACGGCGTCACACCCAACAAAATGGTGTGCGATACGACCCTGCGGGAGCTTCCCGATGACTCCTGGATCCTCTTCATGCTGGCCGGTGGCGATACCGAACCCAGCCCCCTGAACTACACCGGCATCACCCGCAGTAATGACCAGGGCAAAACTTGGACCCCACTCGAACCCTTCGATGTTGGCTTTCCCCGCAAAGGTAAAACCATCGGACAAGGTCCCACCGAGCTCATGATCCTTGACCAGCATTGCACCCTCTTTTTCTCCACCCATTCCAAGCATTGGGCCAATGACTGGCGCTCGTGGTTCCTCACCAGCGACGACTCCTTCAAGACCTGGAGCCAACCCGAAGCAGTCCCAGGACGCCTCAAAGAGCGCACCTTCATGCGCAAGCACATCGTCTGCAAAGACGGTCGCCTCATGGTCCCGTTTCAGCACTACATCGGACCCGACGATCAGAAGAAAAAAGCACCGCTCGACCGAGACTTCACCAACCCACGCAACGGAGTGCTCATCAGCAGCGACGGCGGCAAGACCTGGACCGAGCACGGCAACATCAGACTCACGCCCAACAGTCGATACTTCGGCTGGGCAGAAAACGATCTCTTTGAGCACCACGATGGCCGCATCACCATGATCATCCGCGCCGACGGCCTCGGCGGCATGCTTTACAAGGCAGAATCCAAGGACGGCGGCCAGACTTGGCCAGAGTTCGCCAGCATCACCGACATCCCCAATCCAGGCAGCAAAGCCACCCTCTACAATCTCGGCGGCGACCGCGTCGCCATCCTGCACAATCCCAACAGCAAGCAACGCACGCCGATGGCGCTCTGGATCAGCTTTGACGGCATGAAGACCTGGCCCTACCAACGCGTCCTCCAAGCTGAGTCCGTCGATGGCCCCAAAGGCCGCATGAACTACCCCGACGGCTTCGTCAGCAAAGACGGCCAATGGCTCCACTTCGCCTTCGACGACAACCGCCACCGAGCCGTCCACTACAGCGCCAAACTGCCTCCGCAGGAATGAGTCCCGCAGCAATCACACCAACCACCTCCGCCTCATCACCGAGACCGGCGGGAACACCCTGCTCCTCACCTGGACCGCTTGGCAGGTCGGCAGGTCGGCAGCGGCTACTGCACCACCATCGCCGACGCCCTCGCCCACCTGCGCAGTTGCCCGCAGGGCAATGATCCCCTCGAGTTCATTTTTGGCGACCTCCTCGCCCGCTTCTCCCCCGAGGAGGAGCGCATCGTCGCCACCCTCAGCTACCCTACTGAACTCATCCCCATCACCGCCATCGCCGAGATCAGCGGCGTTGATGAACCCACCACCCGCCGCGCCCTCAAGTGAGTTAACCCCACTTCCTCGCAGTTCGAGGGCACGATTTAGCGTCAGCTATAGCCTGCGCATACTGCTTGATCTGTTCGTCCAGTTTACGCTTCATTTCCTCGTAAGCGGCTTTCGTCTTCGTTGCCAGCTCATCGAGAAGTCGAGCCTCATTGGCGACAGCTTCACCAACAACTCCGTGAACGCGATTCGTGTCAGCGGATTGTTGAAGGGTGATCCAGCGAGCACGGAGCTTTTGATACAGCTTGAGAACTTCCTGCTCCTTTGCTTGGACGTTCTTCCGGACTTCCTGTTCCGCAGCGGATGGCAGAGGGGCAGATGAATTGAAATGAAAGCGCCCTTCAATCCGCAGCAGCCAGGCTCGTAGTTCTGCGGCACCTTGTCCCAGTCCTGGCACTCCTCTCATGTGCCTCACATCCCAAGCAGTGAAAATGCCATATGAAACCAGCGTATTGTGACGGACAGGGCCGATTTGGGGAATGCCGTGGCTTGGGACTCGGACATTGCGCAAGTGTGCTTCGAGTTGGGCTTTTTCGGCAAACTGACGGCGCAATGAATCTCGCATCTTTGGGAGACTCCTTGTCTCATCGCGAAGACATATTAGCTCTCGTCGCACATGACTTAGCTGAACTTCAAAATTGCGCCTCTCTTGGTCGAACATGGAAGAGACCCGTTGGGCAGCCCTTTTCCTCTCGTCTCTAAACTCTCCCAAACTCCGAGTGGAAAACTGCTGCATGGACTGCAGCAGGCTTTCGAGTTCAGTGGCCATTTGAGTCGGCGCATTCTTCCGCTTCTCGATCTCAAGATTGTAGGCTGGGTTGGCCGTCCCTGGCTCAATCAACGTCCAGCCCCAAACGATCCCGATAATCCAAACAACAAAGGCCGCAGGCGCGACCAGCATCATCACCACGCTTATTAACAGCACCAAAACGCCGCCAACAAAACCCATTCGCTCCTTCGGAATCGTTGGGAACGGTGTGGATTGAAGGGATGGCACACTCAGCGATGACAAGGCAGGGACAGAGGAAGTGAATGCTTCCTTCTTTTCAAGACTCGCCCAGAGGTTCGCGGTGGTCGGGAAAGCCGCTGCCTCAACAGCCGAAAGGAGCTTTTCCACTTCGGTCAGGGATGATGCTGAACCGTCTCCGCTTGTGATCACCACAAAGAAGTTTCCGCCGCCATGATTCCAAATCGCACACCAAGGGCATTCATTCAGTCGTCTGTAGAAGACATGCCCCCATTGACATTTCTTTAGCTCGATCCGTTCCAGTTCACGGCACCACTCGCCTGCCGAAGGACGAACTCTCGTGAGGAAGGCACGCTCAAACAGATTGGCGACTGCATCTGGAAGGGCCTGTAGAGTCAGGAATTTTGGTGGAGGCTTGAAGCTGCCACGCCTCCTCAGCGAGTAAGGAAAGACTGCCTGCTTAATGAGGTCTTCGAGCGACGGTGAATTCTCCAGAAGATGATCTGGAGGAACCCCTGCGAACGGATGCTTCCCCATGAAAAGGAGATGGAAGATCATCACAGCAAGACCAAACAAATCATGCTGCACAGTGCGCCTAGAAATGAGCGATGGCACTTCAATGAGTTCCGGTGGTGCCCATCCCGCAGTGAACACCGAGCAAGGAAAGACTTGCCCGTTAGACCCTTGAATTTGGAAGGAATCACAATCTATGAACCGGACTTCACCTGATTCGGCAGTCACGAACACGTTGGTCTCGTTTACATCGCCCATGATCACGTCGTGCTGATGCAAACAATGGAATGCAGCCGCCACGTTCCTTGCGACATCGATCAAACTTTGCCATGTGGCCTTGGGGAAGTGCTGGTTTCGATCATCCGGTCGGTAGAGGAGGTGAATACTCTTTCCCGTGATTCTCGGCATGAGGAAGCCCACTGTCTTGCCTTCCCCAAAGAGCAGTTTCTGAGGCCATGCAGCAATCTTCCTCACGTAAGGTAACTCAGCCGCGACTTGGAACCTCAATTTCTCACACTGCTGGCGATCTGGCAGGCGATGTGCATGGTATATCTTTGCGACCATGTCGCTACGGCCAACAACGGCATGAGTCGTGCCCTCGCCGCCTGGGCTTCCAACACGCTCGCCAAGAACGATACGGTTACGATGTTCATCCAGGATCATTGGCCGAATTCTTCCAAACCAACACCAAGGTCAAATCGTCATCTTCGCGTTCGGTAACAACTGGCGAAGTGAGCATTTGCTCGATTCTCACGGCAATCTCTGATTCAGATGGCTGACTTCGTAGCGCAGAAAATATCCTCTCAACGAAAGGAAGATGCGGTTTCCGTGTGGCAGCGTCCAGGCAGAACATCTCCATGCCATCAGTGAAACCTAAAGTAGCAACGACATCTTCAAAGATGGCGGGCGTCCACTTAGATTCCCAATTATCAGACGTGATGAAAACTGTCTGATTGTTGAATTCCCCCTTGTAGGGCCAAGTGGCACATTCGATCCCCTGTGTTGTCTCCACAATCCAGGCTCCATCGCCAACCTGCCAGAAGTAGCTGCAACCACCCTCAAATGCCGCAGCCAACAGTGTGCATGCGTAGTCTCCGATCTCATTTCCATCGGCTTTGCTTCTCTCGACAAGTTCATTGTGAACCAGCCTGCCGAACTCAAGGGACGCGACATCCGTTATGTCCTTCAAATTGCCAGGGTGGTTGGCGATTGCTCTGATCATTGTTTCAACCGCCAGTCTCGCGCCCGTTTGGCAGCATTTGGCGCTGCCAGCACCGTCTGCCAGCGCTACCACACGACGACCATTTACAACATTAGTGAGTGCAAAGAAGTCCTGACATGGCAGGCCAGCCATAATGTGCGCGCCACCTGGAACGCTGTGACCCGCGCAACTCCATGGATTTACTGCGACGTTCATGGAGCATTATGATTGTCCTGCCGCCCAACCTGAGATCGGAGGAAAGCTAACTTTGTCACCAGGATTGGATTGCGTGATGGCTTTCTGTGATTGTGTAATCCACTGGAACAGCTCCCTAAACCTCACCCCTTGAAGCTTCAGCGGTGGGCGTGCTTCCTCGTCTGCGGGACGTGTCTCATCACATAACTGTTTCAGCTTTTCCATATTCGCACCCTCCACCGCAACGGCAAAGAACTGTACTCGATTACTTCTGCTCTCCCGGAGACGGCGAACCCCTTCATGCCAAATCTCCCGTCCTTCGTCCGTTGGGCCACCGTCGGTGATCAAGAATACCCAAGGCTTGTATTGTGGGACAGCTTGGCGACTCAATTCTATGCGCCGATCCTTCAGTAAGTCCAACCCTGCCACGATCGCTTGGCCCATTGGCGTATCACCGCTGGCTGAAAGTGTTGGAATCAACACTCTGTCAGGTGTGGCAAAATCTTGGGCCACTTGAACGGTGCCCCCAAAAGTCACAATCGCTATTTCAAGGCGACGTCTTGCCAGACTGTCAGCAGCGACCTCATCGATGTATTGTGTCAGGCCAGCTTGGAGCTCCTCCAGAGGCTTACCAGACATTGATCCCGAAACATCGAGCAACAGAACCGTAGGGCACCGCCGGTCTGCATTACCATGAATATCGGCGTCCGCATGGCCGAAGCCGACCGCTATTTTTTGATCAATCTGTTCGCTCATAAGTTTTGTTCGTTGGTCAATTGGCCCTTATCTTAGACTGGCATCTGTTTCGATCAAGAGTGATACTCGCACAACTTGGCCACCTCATTCCTATTTTTTCCCGAAAGGCAGCAAGGTTACGGTGGAGGGCCTCCGGGGTATCGGCGGAGATGAAGAGGAAGGCGCGGTAGTCGTCGGCGTGCATCCAGGCGTATTCGATGGCGGCGCGGGTCTTGCCGACGCCGCCCATGCCGTGGATGGTGCGCTTGCCTTTGATGACGACGGGGCCTTCGGCGGTGAGGTGCTGGCGGAGTTCGGCGAAGAACACATCGCGGTCTTTGAACAGGCTGCCGAGGGAGGTGTAGGGGAGGTTGGTGGGCTTCCCGGCGAGGACAGTGATTTCAAACTTGATGGCCTCGATGGCCTGCTTCAAGCCGCGCGCGGGATCGGCGGGCGGGCTGAAGTTTTGATGGCAGAAAGATGGGTGGCAAAAAATGGAATCCATATTTTTGCCACCCATGTTTTTGCCATAACAATTGGTGAACTGCCGCTGAAAGTGGCCGGCCAACAGGCCCTTCCCATCATGCAGGGACGGGTAAGAGCCGGTTTGGATGATCGGCTCGATGCCCCGATGACGGAGAACCTCGGCGACTTGCTCCGCGCAGGCTTTGAGCCCGGCGGTGGTGCGGGAGGTGAAGACGCGGGGCTGTCGATCCATTGGGAGACAGTAGCAGCAAAAGATTTGGGTCAAAAGACCATTCTTCTCGGTGGACCCACTGCGTCACAGTCGTGCGCAACACTTTCAATCGCCCCCTTTTCTGGACCAGCACCGGACTAAACGAGAGCCCCCCTCACACCAGCGTCCGCAGCCCGCAGGCGCGGGCGATGCACCAGCCGCGTTTGGCTTCGTAGAGGGTGAAGAGGCCCATTAGGGCTAGGAAGCCGCACCACCAGGGGCTTTCGGTTCCGGCGCGCCAGGCGGCGAGGAGGAGCAGTAGGCCGAGGATCGCGCGGAGGATGCGTCCGCCGGTGGCGATGTTGGGGGAGAAAAAGGGCTTCATCTTGCTGGGCATTACGCCTTTCGGTCCGGCGGGGATACTTGGAGTTCATCCAGCACCCAAGAAATGGCGGACCTGATTCGTTATTTGAGCAGTGCCACATCGAAGGGATTGCGCCGCCCCAAGAGTTGGCCTACCATCCGAAACCCATTCTGATCCTCATGAAAGCCCTGCTCGTCCTCATTCTCGCCGCCGCCCTCGGTTTTGTGGCTTACCAGTACGTTTACCCGCCGATCGCTGATTCGTTTGGCTGGGAAAAGCTGAAGCCACAGAAGGAAGTCGTCGTGGTGGAAGCCCCCAAACCCAAGGTCGAACCCGTCGTCGTGGCCCCCAAGCCCAAGGAAGAACCGAAGCCTGAGCCAAAGCCGGAGATGGCCCCGCCTCCACCGCCGATGCCTGAGCCACCGAAAATCGAGCCTGTCAAAAAGGACCCGAACGCCTTTGTGGAGCCGACCATGCGCAGCATCGAAGAAGTCACCCAAAACTGGGCCGTCATCCCGCCGAGCGTGATGGGCAAACAGATCCTCATGAAAAAGGAGGTCGAACTGGAGCTGAAGTCCTCTGGAGCCTCCGCCAAGACCAAAATCCCTGCGGGCGGTTCTATTTATGTCGTGGGCCAAGAGGGCAACAACCTCTACGTTTCCACTGCCCCAGGTTCGCCCATGAAGGCCCTGGTCCACATGGATGATACCAACATCAAGGAGTGGATGACAGACATCTACGAGAAGTGGAAGGTCACTTACATCGACTCCCTGCGCCGTGCCCACGAGAACAAACTCGCGGCAGCAGAACGCACCAAGAACGCCCCCAAGACAGCTGCCAAAGGCGGCGGCGGTGGTGGCAATGCCAAGCCTGAGCGCGATGCCGACGGCAGCTATCCAATGCTGATCGCCAGCATGAAGGCAGGCGAAGTAACCGAAATCAAACCTGACATCGTCAAGGAATGGGGCGAGGCCGTGCAGGAGAAGATCGACAAAAAAGACTACTGGACGGTGAACGTGAAGTACACCACGGAGACCCCCTTCGGCAAATTCGACACCGAGGCCCAGGCCCGCATCACCGACGGTCACGTCGAGAAATGGGTCTATACCGGCTCTGGCGAAACGGTCCCCTAGCCCTGAGGCCCCTCGGCAAAGATCCTCTCTGAGGCGCAGTTCCCGCTGGGGCTGCGCCTTTTTTTCGCCTCACAGACTCGCCCAAAAGGCCTCGGTCTGCGCTGCATCTGGGCGGACCTCGATCAGGCAGACATCGGGCAGCGGGGCGTCCAGATCGCTCGGGCGGATCGCCTGACGGTAACCGAGCTTCCACATCTGCGCCCAGGACTCGAACGACAGAGTGTGGCGATTTTCCACGATGTCCCGCACCGCCTCCGGCAGGGCCTTGAGCCCCGGAACGCGGGCAAAGATCTTGCCGCCCCCGTTGTTGATCACCACGATCCGCAGACGCTTCACCTGCATCTGGTCAATGATCCAGGGCGCGGCCAGATCGTAGAGGGCGCTGAGATCGCCGAGGACCAGCCAAGCTTCATCGACATCCACAGCGCAGCCGAGGAAGGTGGAAACGAGCCCATCGATCCCATTCGCGCCACGGTTGGCAAAAGTAGTGTGGCCGCCATCCCCGCCCGCCACATCCCACTCGCGAATCGGCAGACTATTGCCCAAAAAGACATGGCTCCCCTCTGGGATACGTCTCCGCAGCTCAGCCATCCAAGAGGGCTCCGCCAAGGGGTGATCCGCCATCGCCGCCACGATCCTGGATCGCACGCCTGATGACGTCGCCTGATGCGTTGCTAGGCGCATAACACAGTGCTCTGGCCAGGGCCAACCATCCGTTTTGGCAAGGGTTCCCCAGGGCAGCGTCCGGACGTTTTCGCGACGCGCCAGCCCTGGAAACCCCGTTGAACAAAGGTGGATCACTGACACCGCCGGCTCGTCCTCCAAATCCCGCCACCAACGCCACGACGGCACGCCGCCGATCCGAAGTACGGCCGTGGGTGCGATCGCCCGGAGGGTTCGCTCCCCGCCGGGTAGCAGCAGATCTTTGAGGTCGGCAATCGCAGACAGATTCGCCGTCGCATCCGCCACGATGGGCGCGCGGAGTCCCCTCAAGAAGGGCGCGACGGCCCGTGCCTCGACGGGATGCAGGCCCGCCGCCACCACGACCAGATTCTCCGCCGCATCGATCCACTCCCGCAAAAGTGCCGCCGAGGCCGCGCAATCCATTTCCGCAGCCTCCAGGAGCGGGGGATGGCCACCAGCAGAAAAATCCCACCCGGATGGCTGAGTCTCCAGAGGCTCGGCGAGGCAGACATTCACCTGCACTGGTCCGCGCAGAATCGCCATCGGTGCCTGCACACCCGCTGCATCACTTTCGTCCAGATCCAAGGCCTCCAGAACTTGCGATCCAAACAGACCCGCCTGATCGATGGACTGCGGCGCGCCCGTCCCACGGTAGGACTTCGGGCGATCTGCCGTCACCAAGATCAGCGGCAGACCTTGATAACGCGCCTCGATGGTGGCAGGCAAAAGCTCGGCGGCCGCTGTCCCAGACGTGACCACGACCGCCACCGGGCGCTGGGTGCTCATGATGCGTCCCAGCGCAAAAAACGCCGCGCAGCGCTCCTCAAAGAAGTGCCACAGCTTCACCCCATGGCTCGCCGCCAAGGCAGCGACCAAAGGCGCATTGCGTGCGCCCGCCGCCACACAGACCTCGCGCACGCCACTATCCGCGAGATAGCGCAGCAATTTGGCAATGACTTGGGCATTGGGGGTGGCGGCGCTCATGGGATCGGCCTAGGGTTAGATGCCCAGCAGTTTCAGCACGGCTTCGCGCTTCAGCCTCAGTTCGCGCCACTCATGGTCAAAAGCGCTACCACCAACAATCCCACAGCCAGAGGGCAGACTGACCTTTTTCCCTTCCCAGGAGATCCCGCGGATGGCGACGATGATCTGGCAGACGCCATCCCTCATGAATCCAAAGGGAGAGCCAAAAAAGCCTGGCACACCCAGTTGCTTGCGATACTCGCGCAACTTCAGGAGCCACTGATCCTCCCGAGGCAGACAGCCCACCGCTGGCGTCGGGTGCAGCCAGGGCACCAGTTGCCCTGGATCTGCGTCCTCACGCAGGAGCACGCGCAGGGTCGATTGGAAGTGCCGCAGCCCACCTGCCTGCAACGCATGGCGTGGCTCGCGCGAGACCTCCCCGAGCTGCCCCAGCCGCTCTGCCAGGTACCGCACGACGATCTCGTGCTCTTCAATTTCTTTTACATCGAGGTCAAAATCCTTCTGGTCCCCAGGCTTGGCCGTTCCCGCCAGGGCCATCGTCTCGACCTCGCGCCCGTGACTGCGAAACAGCAGCTCTGGGGTCAGCCCCATGAAGCCCGACTTCTCATTCACGTAGGCGTAACCCCAGGAATTCGGAGCCCCCGTCATTAGCCGAGCCAGGAGCTGAAGGGGGCAGCCATCCAGCACCTCCCCACTTTCCGTCAACACGGGCACCATTTTTTCCAACCGCCGCGCCAGCACCTCCCGGCGGATCCGGCGAAAGGCCATTTTGAACCATTCCGTGGCCGGTTTTGCCCAGGCGATCTTTGGTGGGGCATCGCCATTCAGGCCGACTACCCCCTGGAGATTATCTGCGGTGACTGCGTGGAGGCGCGCGGGGCGCTTCCAGGGTGCCGGGTCAGTCAGGTCAAAGTCGTTGATGTAAAACACGCCCTCCCCATCCCCAGGGTGGTCGGACGATGTGAATGGACCTTCTCCCAGCCACGCGGAGCCGTCAGGGAGTCGGATAAAAGCAAATTCGGTCATGAGTCGTCACACATTGAAACGATGTGGGGCGCTTGCAAGGATGACCCTCCTTTCGATGAAAGGAAAAGAGCAGTGCACCGCCCAGATTCCCCCCAGCCTCCGCTCTGGACAAGGCCAGCGGCCTGTGTTACGAACCGTTATGGTTCCCGCAAGACTCATAATCCCCGCCATTTCCTTTTCCGCCCTCCTGGGTGCCGCCGCCCAAGACGCTGCGAAGGTTGATTTCAACAAACAGGTCAAGCCCATCCTGGAGGCAGCCTGCGTCCATTGCCACGGCCCCGATAAAGACAAGGGCGATGTCCGCGTCGATAGCAAAGCGGCGGCGTTCAAGGGGAACGATGACAATGTCGGCATCACCCCAGGCGATCCCTCCAAGAGCAGTGTCTTCACCACCTTGGAACTGCCTGATGACGACGACCTCTCCATGCCTCCACCCAAGGAAGGCCGACTCGACAAGGGTCAGATTGCAGTGCTCAAAAACTGGATCGCCCAAGGTGCCACCTGGCCGGAGGGCGTGACGCTGAAGCAAACGACCCGGATCGACTTCGTGAAGCACGTGCAGCCCATCCTGGAGCAAAATTGTGTCTCCTGTCACAACCCGAAGAAAGACAAAGGCGACTTCATTCTTTCCACCAAGAAGGAAGCTTTTGAATCCGGCGAAAACGCCCCAAACATCGTCCCTTTTGACCTCGCCAAGAGCGCCATCTACCATCTGACCACCCTGGCAGAAGATGAGGACGACCTGATGCCACCGAAAAAGAGCGGCGGCCCGCTGAAGAAAGAAGAAGTCGCCATCCTCAAGGGCTGGATCGAGCAAGGCGCAGCCTGGCCGGACGCCATCACCCTGACGGCCAAGGAAAAAGCGCAGACCGCGACGAACAATCCCGACACCCTGGATCTGGTGAAAAAGATCCATGCCTTCATCGTCCAGACCGCCCAGGAAAAGGCAGAGGCAGACATGAAGCCCTATGACAGCAAGGTGCCACGCACGGGCGCTCCATTCTCCATGGTGCCAATCAAAGGCGGTGAATTCCTCATGGGCAGCCCCGAGTCCGAAGTGGATCGCGGCGACGACGAAGGCCCGCAAGTGAAGGTCAAGGTCAAGCCATTCTGGATGGGCAAATATGAGGTGACCTGGGACGAATACGAGCCCTTCATGCTGACCGCAGAAGGCAGGAACAAAGATGGCTCCCGCAAGGTCTGGAACCCTGATGACAAGATCGATACCCTCATCAGCCAGCCAACGCCGCCTTACCAGCCGATGGATTTCGGCATGGGACGCGATGGCTTCCCCGCGATCTGCATGACGCAGCACGCTGCCAACAAATACTGCCAGTGGCTCAGCGCCCAGACGGGTCACTTTTACCGCCTGCCGACCGAGGCAGAGTGGGAGTATGCAGCCCGCGCAGGTACCACCACGGCCTATTTCTTTGGCGACGATGACTCCAAGCTGAAGGAGTACGCCTACTACTTCGAAAACGCGCCAAACCTGCAATACGGCAAGGTGGGCCAGCTCAAGCCCAATCCCTGGGGCCTCTACGACGTCTATGGCAACGTCTGCGAATGGACGCTGGACCAGCACTACGCCGAGACTTACAAGACCTGGGCAGAAAAGGCCGCCGGTGGTGCCATCGAAAACGATTGGGTCCGCTCCAAGAGCCCCTACCCACACGTCGCCCGCGGCGGTCACTACGACGATGACTCTTACATGCTCCGTAGCGCCGCCCGCAATCCTTCCGGCCCGGAATGGAAACAGCAGGACCCCCAGTTGCCCAAGAGCATCTGGTACCTGACGGATGCCACTTGGCTGGGCTTCCGCCTCGTCCGCCCGTTGGAGATCCCAACCGTGGAGGAGATGTATGCAGCCTGGAATAATGGCGTGGCTCGGGAGTAGATCCCCCGCCCTTTCTCTGGCGCTGCTGGGCATCCTGATCGGAACCAGCAGCGCTGATTCGGGCACCCCTGCAAAGTGGCAGCGGCTGGATTTTTCCGGGCCGGTCATGGCCACCACCTTCCGGATCCACCTCTACACCACGGACCCAGAAAAAGCCCAGACGGCTGTGGATGCAGCTTTTGAGCGTGCGGCAACGCTGAACGGTATTTTCTCCGACTACGAACCCGGAAGCGAGCTGATGCAGCTCTGCACCAGCGGAAAAAGCCCCTTCCCGGCCAGCGCGGAGCTTTTCTCCCTCTTTCAGCGGTCACAGGAAATCTCCGCCATCACGGATGGTGCCTTTGACATCGCCTGCGGTCACCTCACTCGCCTCTGGCGGCGCACCCGCAACCTAAAAAGACTGCCTCCGCCGGATCGCTTGGCAGCAGCCATCGAGCTCACCGACTGGCGCTCCATTCAGCTCGATCCGGCCACACGCGGGATCACACTCCACCGGCCCAAGATGCTGCTCGATCTGGGCGGCATCGCCAAAGGGCGTGCGGCGGACGAAATGCTGGCCGTGCTGAAGAAGCATGGCTTTCCCATCGCCAGTGTGCAGGCCGGTGGCGATACCGTTTGTGGCGATCCACCGCCTGGGGAGGAAGGATGGCAGATCGCCCTTCGCACCTTTTCTGCCCCCGAAGAAAACCCAGCCGATCTTCCGACGATCCGGCTCGCCAACGCAGCGGTTTCAACCTCGGGAGATCTCTACCAGACCGTCATCGTCGGCGGGGTCAGCTATTCTCACATCGTCTCCCCCAAGACCGGGCTAGGGCTCACCCAAAGGATCGCCTGCTCCGTCGTGGCCCCAGATGCCACCACTAGCGACGCCCTCGCCACCGCCTGCTGCATCCTTGGGGCGGATGCTGGCAGGCCGATCATCGAGTCCCTGCGTGGCGTCTCTGCCCACTGGGTCGGGATCGAAGAAAAAAATCCGGCGCAACCCTGGGCAGCGACCAGCACCGGCTTCCCCGACCTCCGGCCCGCAAAGTGACGGCGATTCATTGATTGATAATTTATATAATTGTCATATTATTGAGGAATGAATTCTCGCAGTGTCCGTGCCCCGCTCTCCCATCTCGTTTTGGGACTGTTGGCCCTTTGCTGCGTACTCGCCACCCCCAATCAGGCCGCAGACCCGACGGCGGAACAGCAGTACTGGCTGGAACTGATCAACCGGATGCGCCTCGCCCCAGCGGATGAGTTGGATCGCCTCGTCCATTTTTCATCGCCTGGGGTCTGGGCTGCAACGAAGTCTGACGACCCCGATGTTCAAGCCGCACTCGACTACTTCGGCACCAGCGCCTTGGACCTCCAGACCCAGTGGGGGAATCTCAATTCCGCCCCTGCCCTGGCCTGGAACAGTCTATTGAGCGAGTCCGCCATCATCTACTCCAACCTGATGGTCACCTCCGATGCCCAGGAGCACGACCTGGACGGTGGCGATATCGTCAGCCGCATCACGGCCGCGGGCTACACCCAGTACCTGGATGCGGGAGATGCGCTCTTTTCTTCCGCCAAATCCATCAGTCACGGTCATGCCGGATTCGCGATTGATTGGGGGGACGGCAATGGGGCAGGTGCAGGATTCGGGAATGGCATTCAGAATCCCGCAGGGCACCGGGACAACATGATGTTCCCCTTCTTCAAAGAAGTCGGCATCGGCTTCCAATCCATCGCCATACCCGGCAGCAACAGCATCGCAGATGGCCCTTATGTCGTGACGCAGCACTACGCCAGCGCCTACCGATTTGACGGCAGTCAGTACGTCTCTGACGCGATCCTGACGGGTACTGTCTTCAACGATGCACTGCTCGCCGATGACTTTTACACCCCTGGCGAAGGTCTGGCAGGCGTCGCCGTGGACGTCTATCACGTCGCTAGCAATACCCTGGTCGCCTCTGGACTCACCAACTCCGTCGGCGGCTACAATATCTCCCTGGCAGGCCTCATCGCGGACGAAGAATATCGCGTCACAGCGCCGGCGACGGGCGATGCTGACCAGACCTTCTACCTTTCATCGCACCCCGAAATCTACGGAGTGACCGCCGTTGAGATCTTTGACAATCAGTATGCGCGGTTTCAGACTGTGCCAGAACCCGCTGGGTCATTGCTCATCCTGACCAGCGGTATCCTCCTGCTGATCCGTCGCAAACGGACCCGCTGATCCTCCTGCGTCTCCTCCCATGTCCCTCCACAAGCTCTCTCTCATCGGCATCTGCCTCGCCCTCAGCCTCGCGTCAGCACTGAAAGGCCAAGCACCAGCGGGGCTAGCGACGGAAATCCGGGCGATCATTGACGAGTACGAAAACTCCGTCCGCGCCAATACGCTGAAGATCATCAATGCCCCAACCGAGGAAGAAAAAGCGCGCTACCGATCCACCATCCCCAGCGCAGCGCCGTATGCCACGCGCATGATGACCCTGCTGGACGCCCACCCAGAAGATCCCCAGTCGGTCAGTGGCGTTGTCTGGCTCGTCACGCAGTGCTCTTCGTTCCCCGAGGGCCAGACCGCGCTCCAACTCCTCGCCACCCGCTATGCAAAGACCGCCGGCACAGCAGGGGCAATCCGCCGCCTGGAGTTTTATCCCTTCGCAACGGTACGTGCCATCCTGGAAAACATCCGCGATCAGAACCCCAACCCAGCAGAAAAGGCTGCCGCCATTCACACCCTGGGCACTCATCACTTTCATCGCTACGAAGCCGCCACCACGCCAGAGGAAGCCAATGCGGAGAAGAGTCTGGCAGCGGAATGCTACCAGCGCATCATCACGGAGTTTGCAGAGGTCACCATCGAGGGATTCAAGCTGGCCGATCAAGCCTCCTCGATGCTTTTCGAAATCGCCAATCTAAGTCCCGGAGCCGAGGCACCAGACATCGTCGGCAGTGATGAGAAAGACGTGGCCTTCAAGCTCAGCGATTACCGAGGCCAGACGGTATTGGTCGTCTTCTGGGGAGACTGGTGCCACGGCTGCCACGGCGTCTTGCCGATGATTGCAGATCTCCAAAAGCGATATACCGGCCAGAACTTCACGGTCTTGGGCGTGAATACCGACGTGAAGGAAAAGGCCCTGCAGGCACTCCGAGCGAACCCTCTGCCGTGGCGCAACTGGCTTGATGCCACCACCAGCGGACCGAATACGACGCTCTACAACATCCACCATTTCCCCACCCTTTTCCTGATCGACGAAAAAGGCATCATCGCGATGAAGAACCCATCGCTCGACCGAGTAACCAGCTATCTTGATCAGCGCACTGCGCCCGCTCAGAAGTGAGCTTGAGCGCAGGGACCAAACCGCGCTGAGAATTCGTGCAAAGTATTCACAATTTTCCCTTGCATCCACAGCCGGATTCGCCATTATCCCCGTCCCGCGAAACGACCCCTTCGTCTAGCGGTTAGGACACATCCCTTTCACGGATGCGACACGAGTTCGATTCTCGTAGGGGTCGCCAATTTTCTCAGGCATCAATAAGCCTTGAGCCCAGTCGGGGAAATAGCCCCTCAAAAAAGCTTCACCCCAAACCAGCGCTCCGACTCCACGCGAACCTTCGAAAGGACGATCAATCCCTCACTTCTGCTTCTTTACCTTGGGCGTCTTGGTCCTCGGTGCAGCGCTGGCCGTAGATGGACGGTCCGCTGCTTTGATCTTGGCGTACACCTTTTGGGCATACGCAGAACTTTGCTCCACAGACATCTCTGGATGTCTCTCCGTGAAGCCCTGCACCAAGTCCTTCAGCTTCCCGCGTGCCTCAGGGGACAGCGCCGCATACATCGCCTTGCCATCCTGGCCAAGGTAGGAGGACGTCTTCATCCGCGCACCACTCTTGCCACTGGCGAGCGTGCTATTGCCTCCCGTGCTACCCGCGAGACGGCTGGTGGGCTCGCCCTTCTTGCTCCCGCCGGGCTGGAGTTGCACGCTGCCATAACGGGCGACGATGGTTTCACCCCCGATTTCGATCTGCACCTCCGTCTCCCGCAAATCACTGCCAGGAATCGCACCGACCACATGCCAGCCATCCGCATTCGGCTCATCAGAAACCGTGAAGTGTTTGTTGGTCGCGGTATTGTAGAAAGTCGCCACCGGCCGCCCATCAATGTAGGCCACCCCGGTCAGTTGCAGCGTGTCTTCAAGGTTCACGATCCGCGTGAATGCGGACTCCGTAAAAACGTCTGCCACGGATTCGGCATCAAAAGGCTGCGGCAGATCAGGATCCGCCACAGGTTCAGCAGCGCTGAGAGCGGAAAAAATGAGGAGGGTGGCGCAGAAGAAACCGACAGAGTTCATGAGGAAGGGGTGCGATTCAGAACGAAGTCGCGGCCCAAAAATATCATCAACTCCGCCACCAACACCTCGCGGCAGAAAATGCCGCCTTGCCACCAGTGCCACCCTTTGCCAACATGCGGCATGGGTAAACTCCAAGATAAAGTAGCAGTCGTGACCGGTGCAGGCCGGGGAATCGGAAAGGCCATCGCAGAACGCTTCGCCGCTGAAGGTGCCAAAGTGGCCGTCATCAGCCGCACGGAAGCCAATGCGCAATCGGCCGCAGACGCCATCAATGCCGCGCATCCAGGGGCCGCCAAGGCCTACGCGGTTGATGTCGCAGATGCCACCGCCACCGCAGAACTGGGCAAGAAACTGCTCGAAGATTTTGGCAAAGTGGAAATCCTCGTCAACAACGCTGGCGTGACCAAGGATGGACTCCTCCTGCGGATGAGCGAGGACGACTGGGACGCCGTGCTTGATACCAATCTCAAAGGTGCCTTTAACATGGTCAAGGCCGTGCAGCGCTCCATCCTCAAACAAAAGGGCGCACGCATCATCAACATCAGCAGCGTCATCGGCCTCATCGGCAATGCAGGACAGGCCAATTACGCCGCCAGCAAGGCTGGCCTCATCGGCTTCACCAAATCTCTGGCGCGCGAGTTCGCCGGACGCGGTGTCACCGCCAACGCCATCGCCCCAGGCTTCATCACCACCGATATGACCCACGTCTTGAATGACCAACTCAAAGAGGAGATCCTCAAAAAGATCCCCCTCGGCGACTTCGGCAATGCGGATGACATCGCCAACACGGCCATGTTCCTCGCCAGCGACGATGGGCGCTACATCACGGGTCAGGTCATCGCCGTCGATGGCGGCATGGTGATGTAATCCCGTCCACCTTTCATGTCTGACCGCCTCTTCCTCCTCGATGGCATGGCGCTGCTTTACCGCGCCCACTTTGCCTTTATCCGCTCGCCCATCTTTACCAGTGACGGCGTGAATACCTCCGCGCTGTACGGCTTTGCCAACACGCTGCTGGATATCGCAAAGAACCATCACCCCACCCATCTGGCGGTTGCCTTTGACACTCACGCGCCTACCCCGCGCCACGAGATCTTCCCCGCCTATAAGGCCCAACGCGAGGAGATGCCGGAGGACATCGCCAAGGCCATCCCCCTGCTCAAACGCCTCCTCCAAGCCATGCGCGTCCCCCTCTTGGAACGCGATGGCTACGAGGCGGACGACATCATCGGCATCCTCGCTGGTCGTGCAGATCGCGCCAGCCTGGAGACCTTCATGGTCACGCCAGACAAGGACTTTGGCCAGCTCGTCACCGAGCACGTCAAGATCTTCAAGCCCGGCCGCCAAGGGGCCGATGTGGAGATCCTGGGAGTCGAAGAAATCAAGCAGCGCTGGGGCATCGATAGCCCTTCCCAAGTCATTGATATCCTCGGCCTGATGGGGGATGCCGTCGATAACATTCCCGGCGTCAAAGGTATCGGCGAAAAGACCGCCACCACCCTCATCCAGAAGTTCGGCAGCGTGGAGAACCTCCTCGCCAACACCGACCAGCTCAAAGGCAAACAAAAGGAAAACGTCGAGACCCACGCCGACATGGCGCGACTCTCCAAGCAACTGGCCACCATCATGCATGATGCGCCGCTGGAGGTGGAGCTTGACTCTCTCAAGGTCCAACCACCCGATGATGAAGCACTGAAGCAATTCCTCATCGAATTCGAGTTTAACTCCTTGGGCAAGCGTCTGTATGGCGATCAGTTCATCGCCGGACGTGGTCGCCAGCGCGAGCTCGGCACGCCCGCCCCGCAAAAAACCGACGCCCCAGCAGACGATCTGTTTGGCGACCTCGGCCCAGCCGCGATCACCGGCAAGTTGCACACCATCGCGGATACCAAGCACCACTACCATCTTGTCCAAGATCAGGCAGCACGTGCGGAACTCATCGCCACGCTTAGCCGTCACCCCAGCTTCTGCTTTGACCTAGAGACCACATCCCTCGATCCCCGCAATACCCACATCGTCGGCATCGCATTCAGTTGGGAAAAGCACGAAGGATGGTTTGCCCTCTTCCCCCGCGATCAAACGGCTGCCGCTCAGGTCCTGGAGGAATTCCGCCCTCTCCTCACCCAGCACGGCATCGAAAAAATCGGGCACAATCTGAAGTTCGATCTCTCCGTCCTCCTCGCCCACGGCCTGGAGGTCACCGGCCCCTTCTTTGATACCATGCTGGCCCACTCGCTGATCGATCCGGAGCAGCGGCACGGCATGGATTTCCTCGCGGAGACCTACCTCGGCTACACCCCCGTCCCCATCAGCGCCCTCATCAGCAACGAAGGCGATCTCTTTGGTAGCTCCAACATGGCCGATGTCGCCGCGGCTGCCCCAGAAAAGATCAAGGACTACGCCGCCGAGGATGCCGACGTCACTTGGCAACTCAGCAAGGCCTTCCGCCACCTCCTGCCAGAGCGAGGGCAGGATCGCGTCTTTGAAGAGATCGAGTCCCCCCTGCTGCCCGTCCTCACCCGCATGGAGAACCACGGCGTCAAGATCGATGTCCAGGTCCTGCGCGAGTACGGCATCGAGCTCGACCGCCGCGCCGTCGATCTCCAGCACAGCATCCAAGCCGCCGCCGGCACCTCCTTCAATCTCAATTCCCCCAAGCAACTTGGCGAGATCCTCTTCGAGCGCTTGAAGTTGATGGAGAAGCCCAAAAAGACCGCCACCGGCCAATACCAGACCAACGAGCAAGTCCTGCAATCCCTCGCCGGCACCCACCCCATCATTGAGGACATCCTCAACTATCGGGAGGTCACCAAGCTGAAGAGTACCTACGTCGATGCATTGCCGCAGGCCGTGTCATCCGTCACTGGCCGCGTCCACACCAGCCTCCACCAGCTGATGACCGCCACGGGGCGGATCGCCTCCAGCAATCCTAACCTGCAAAACATCCCCATCCGCTCAGAGTCTGGCCGGGAGATCCGCAAGGCATTCATCTCCGGCGAAGCTGGCTGGGTCATGATGAGCGCCGACTACTCCCAGATCGAGCTCCGAGTCATGGCCGCCCTCAGTGGTGATGCCGCCATGATCGAGGCCTTTGAAAACGGTCACGACATTCACCAAGCCACCGCGGCACGCGTCTATGGCGTCGCGCTCGACGGCGTCACCTCCGAGATGCGCCGCACGGCTAAGATGGTGAATTTTGGCATCATCTACGGCATTTCCGCCTTCGGCTTGGCCCAGCGCCTCGGCATCCCCAGACAGGAGGCCGCCAAGATCATCGACGCCTACTTCGCCCAGTTCTCTGGCATCCGCGGTTACATCGATCAGGTCCTCGAAGAGGGTCGCCAAAAAGGCTACGTCGAGACCATGACCGGCCGCCGCCGCTATGTCCGCGATCTCACCTCAGCCAATGCCACCGTCCGTGGCGCGGCGGAGCGCATCGCCATGAACACCCCCATCCAAGGCACCGCCGCAGACATGATCAAGCTGGCCATGATCCGCGTCGATGAAGAACTCCGGCAGGGCGACCTCCGCACCCGGATGCTGCTCCAGGTGCACGACGAACTCCTCTTTGAGGTTCCCCAAGAAGAAGTCGCCACCGCCCGGCTCCTGATCATCGAAGCCATGCGCAACGCCCTCCCCCTCCGCGTTCCCGTCGAGGTCGAAGTCGGCACCGGCGCGAACTGGCTGGAGGCGCATTGAGGGTAGGGCAAACTGCCCCCAGTGAGCCAGAGATTGAGAGGTGAAAGAGACGACTCAGTGCCGCGCATGGCGCTGCGTCGGCGGCGGGCCTTTCGCTGACCATTCTCCGGCGCTGTGAGGACACAACGCCCTACCCTGCCGACCTGACATCATTCCGGTGACGCTTTCCCAAGACAGATCTGGGGGAGGATTTACTACAATAAAAAGGGTTTCAGCCCCTCAAAAACACTGCTTTGGACCGGGTGTTTGCCCGTGAGTCAAGATCAGCCAGTGGAGCCAAGCTTCTCACTCGAGGTTGAAAAACAATATTTAATTAGATTCAAAATTACCAACAAGAATAACCACAACACACAATCAGCGGAATTTAATTTGAACCTTGGTCAATATTACCGGAAATCATTCCCCATGGGACGACCACCACGCCCTCAACATGAACTCGTACTCCGGGAAAGCCAAATCCTAGAAGTCGCCAGGGGACTGCTCACGCAGCACGGATTTCAGGGATTCACCATGGCAGATCTAGCCGGCAAACTGCCCTGGGCCAAAGGCACGCTGTACCTCCACTTTGAATCTAAGGAGGACATGCTGCTGGCCATGGTCTGCCAGAACTTGGAGCGCCGCATCGCCACAGTTCAGCACGCCGCCACCTGCAATGGTATGGGGCGAGAGCGGCTCATGGCCCCCGCCTTGGCAGAGCAGGCCTTCCGCGTCAGTCACCCCGACCATCACACCTGGGATGCCCTCGTGCGCCAACCGTCGTTTTGGAGTAAGACATCTGAGAAACGCCGCAAACTCTACCTCGAACTTACCCAGCGCTTCATCGACCAAGTTGAAGTGTTCGTCACAGCGGCCATGGCCAACGGCCACCTTCCCCTCCCGCGCAGCCGTGCGCATGATGTGACCGTGATGTTTTGCACGATGCTCACGGCGCAAACGCCTGATTGGCAGCAACTGACCGCCCAATGCGCCGCTGTACCAGCCAGCGCCCCCGTGGCGATCGAACAGGCATTCAATGTCCTGCTAGATGGTCTTGGTGTGCGTCCGCTTTCAGCAGGGTTCGATTGGCATCGACGCAGGACGAACATCGCCAACGCGCTATTCCCCGCCCTGCTGGACGCGGAAAACAACGCCCTGGCCCGGGCTTCCTGAGCTGCACTTCATTGCGCCAGCCACTGCACCGCATCAATGATCACGTGACCAGTGGTCCCCTCGTTTGAGACTTCCACCGATCCTTCGGCCCCAAAGTCAAAAACGCCTAGCGAGACGCTGACGCCGTCCAACTTTGGCTTCTGCCGTTCATTTACGATCACCTTCGTTTCCCCAGCGGCGTGTCGCACCACCACTGGCACATTTTCCGCGCGATTGTTGTTCGGGACATAAGCAAAGCGGACTTCGTATTTCCCGGCTTGGGGCAGTTTGGCAGTGAAGATCGCGGAGGTGTTGCCCTTATTCGCATTGCTGTCGTGCTGATAGCCGCCGTTGACGGCATTACGCCCGGCAGAACCGACGGACCAACTGCCTTTTTTCAAGGCGTCCTGGTTATCGATCACGATTCCCTCCAGCTTCACCCCCGCCGGTGTCACCCCAGCAGGGGTTTGCAAAACCTGCCCATCTGCCAGTAGGCGCTCCCTCAGTTTGTCATAGCCCAGGGACTGCACGCTGATACCGGCCTCATCCGCCATCACCGCAGCCGTCGCTGCCGATTGCCCCAGGATCATGAAAACCGGCTCCATGCGGATGCTACCGTAGGCGATGTGGCTGGCAGACATCGCCACGGGGACCAGCAGATTTGCGCCCTGCCCTTCTTTCGGCACGAGCGATCCGTAGGCGATCTCGTATGGGCCACCGGTGCTGACACCGATGTCCCCCTCATTCTGCACGTAGCCTTCCAGCGTGATGTAGCGCTGCACGTTGTGACTATCGATCGTGTAGCTGCCCATGCCGACCGATTCCGGCGTCGGCTTCATTTTGCGCAGCTCATTTTCCGTCATCACGAACTTTCCGATCATGCGACGTGCCTCCCGGATGTAGAGTTGGTGGGACCAATTGCCGTTGTCGGTGAACTCATCCTTGGGCAGGCCCCACTCCCGCAGCTCATCCTGCACATCCTTGGGCACGCGGGGGTCATTCGCCACAAACCACATCAGCCCCTGCTGATAGGTGCGGTGCTCCGCAATAATCTCGCGCCGCCGCTCGTAGCTGGCCTCAGGATAGTCGTAGTTGTACCCGATGTTATCAAAGCTAAACGGCCCGTGATTATTGGTGTCCGTCTTGTGGTTGGGGATCGGATCAAATTTACCAAAGAACTCCTTCCAACCTGCCTTTAAGACCCGCAACAGGATCTCATACTGCTCTGGATCGTACCCCTCAGGCTTCGGAAACGGGATGCGGTTTTCTGGCACATTCGTGTAGCAACTGCGGAAGCAATAAGCCTGCACCCGCTTATCTGCGGCCCCAAATTCCCCGACCGGCTCCGTGCTGACCCTTGGCAGTACTCCACTGCTGGCATCACCTGGCACCTTGTAGGGGCTGATCGGCTGAGCCACAGCAGCAAAGTGGTGCTTGTGATGAAGCACCCCCACCTGGACGCCATTATGTTCCTCCCCATAGACGCTATTCGCCTCACGTCCGACGTGATAGTCCACCCCTGCTGCCGCCATCAGGTCCCCCTCATAAGTCGCATCAATGAACATCTTGCCCGCATACACCTTGCCATCCAGCGTGGTGATGGAGACGATCCTGTCCCCCGCCTTCTTCACCCCATTGGCACGATCCAGCAGGGCCTCGCGGACCACAGGGATGTCGGACTCCGTCACCCAGTTATCAAAGACCTGCTCCGCCACATGCGGTTCAAAGATCCACATCGTTCCGCTGGTCGCATCCATCGCCTCGGTGCCCTGGCCTTTGTTGCCGTACTCGGATTTTTTCTGCTGCACCCAGGCTGACTCCTGATCGTAATGCAGCCACACGCGATGGTAGAACTCCCGCGAAAGCCCGCCGATCACCGACTTATTGCCGCTATCAGTCCAGCCCAGGCCGCCACTGCTCAGCCCACCGAGGTGCTTATCGGGGCTCACAATGATCACCGATTTGCCCATCTTCTTTACCTGAACGGCTGCCGTCACCGCCGCGCAAGTGCCACCGTACACCACCACGTCGTGGCCAGAGTCGGCGGCGGTCCCGCGCTGCCCGATGAATAAAGCTAGGGCCGCCAGTGAAAAAGTCGTGATTCGTTTCATCATCCGCACAGAAAACACAGTCTCCCAGGCTTGCCAAGCCCAGAAACCCCTCCAATCTCCTTTCTCCCATCCCACACCCACCCCACCGCACCTTCATGGAACACGTCCTCGTCATCCCACGCCCTCTCTTTGATCAACTCGGCTCCTTCCAAGGCTTTCAATCGGACGCAGACCGTTACCTCAAGGCCATCCTGACCTCAGGTGCGAATTTTTTCATGGAGCGCCCCAGTGCTGAGCAAGACCCCACCCACAAGCAGATCATCCCGTACGCCATCTTCCATCACAACGGACGTTACCTCTGCTACACTCGGGGCGGTGCCTCCGGCGAAAAACGCCTCGTTGCAAAGCGCAGCATCGGCATCGGTGGCCACATCAATCCTGTGGATCAATCCCACGACGGCCTTGGCGAGACCCTCTACTTCAACGGAGTCGAGCGCGAGATCGCAGAAGAACTCCGCATCGGTGGCACCCACACCCAGCGCGTGATCGGCCTCATCAATGACGATTCCAACGAGGTCGGCAGCGTGCACCTCGGCGTGGTGCATCTTTTTGATCTCAGCAGCGACGACATCGCCTCCAACGAAGACGCCATCCAAGAACTCGAATTCCACTCTCTCGCAGACCTCCACGCCAACCGCGAAAACCTCGAATCCTGGTCCCGCATCTGCGTCGAGCACCTCGCCAGTAACGCCTGAGCCGCGCACAGCGAAGCCCTACCGCGTGCCGCCAGTCACACCCGTCTTGGACGGGTGGTCGGGAGGGACCTGTTGTGCATGTCCCAAATCAAGGCGGGTGCGTCATCCACGCCACACAGGATCTGCAGATCGCTGCGGCGAGGCCTTTTGTCGCTGCGCTGTGAAGGGATGCTCTGGGTTGCCGCCCGTTTTTACTTTTCACCCCGCCGTTTCCCCCCCATATTGCGCGCCCTCAATCTATGGCAGACAGCAAGCGCATCGTCCTCAAATTCGGCTCAGGCATCCTCACCAAGACGCATGCGCCGGAACCTGATCCCGTCCAATTGCGCAAGCTGGTGGAGGCAATCGCCCTGCTCAAACAAGCCGGCCACTCCTGCGTCGTCGTCAGCAGCGGTGCCGTCGCCTCCGGGCTGAAGCCTCTTGGGCTGGGCAAACGCCCAGACAGCACCGATATCTCCACCCTCCAGGCCTGCGCTTCTGTCGGGCAGACACATCTCATGCACGCGTATGAGTCCCTGCTGCGCGACCACAATCTGCATGTGGCGCAGCTCCTGCTGACCCACGCCGACCTCGAACATGCGGAGCGTGCAGCCCGCGTAAAAGCCACGCTGGAACGCGTGCTCGACTTCCCCCAGGTCGTACCCGTCATCAATGAAAACGACTCCGTAGCCGTCGATGAACTCCGCGTCGGGGATAACGACACCCTCTCCGCCAGGGTCGCAACCCTCTGGGGGGCAGACCTTTTGATCCTCCTGACCAGTGCGCCCGGGCTATTGCGCGATCTGCAGCATCCCGAAGAAGGCCCCATCCCTGTCGTGGCAGACATCGACGCCGTCGTGCATCATGCCCAGGAGGAAAAAACCGCGCTCGGCACTGGGGGCATGCTCTCCAAACTCCGCGCCGTCCAGTCCGCCGTGAACGCTGGCATCTCCTGCATCATCGCCTCCGGCCGTCATGCGGAGCAACTGCCCGCCGTCGTCGATGGTGGCGGCATTTGCACCCGCTTCCCCGCCTGAGGCGTTCCCCTCTTCCCCCACTCATGACCGATTCAGATATCCAATCCGCCATCCTCGACATGGGCCGCCGTGCCCGAGTCGCCGCGCATGCGCTGGTAAAGCTCGCCACCGACCAAAAAAACGCCATCCTGCGCGCCATGGCGGATGAGCTCCTGGCACGCGAAGCAGAGATCCTCTCCGCCAACGCGCTTGACCTTGAACGCGCCGAAAAGAACGGGCTCTCCAGCGCTCTGATTGATCGCCTCCGCCTCGACTCCAAGCGGCTCGCCGCCATTTCGCAGGCCGTTCGTGATGTCGCCGCCCTCCCGGATCCCGTCGGCGAAAAACTCACCGACTGGACTCGCCCAAACGGCCTCCACATCCGCAAGGTCCGCGTCCCCATCGGCGTGATTGGCATCATCTTTGAGTCGCGGCCCAACGTCACGACCGACGCCGCCTCCCTTTGCTTTAAGACTGGCAATGCCACCATCCTGCGGGGTGGTAGCGAGGCCATTGATAGCAATCGCGCCCTTGCAGCAGCCCTCCAGGCGGGTGGCGAGCGCGCCGGACTGCCCGCTGATAGCATCCAGCTCATCCCCTTCACGGATCGTTCCAGCGTGGAGCACATGGCGCAGATGGATCAGTTCATCGATCTCATCATCCCACGCGGCGGCAGGGGGCTGATTGAAAAAGTCGTCTCCACCGCCCGGATGCCCGTGATCAAGCATTACGATGGCGTTTGCCACATCTACGTGCACGCCGATGCGGATCTGGAGATGGCGGCTAAGATCATCGCCAACAGCAAGTGTCAAAAACCCGGCGTTTGCAATGCCCTGGAGACCCTCCTCATTCATCGCGATATCGCCGCGACCTTCGCCCCAGTTATCGGTGAACGCCTGAAGGACGCCGGGGTGCAAATGCGCGCGGATGAAACCCTGCTGCCCCTGCTGGGCAATGGCGCGCAAGCCGCCACGGAGGAGGATTGGACGACGGAATACCTGGAGCTCATTCTCTCCATCAAGACCGTCGCATCGGTCGATGAAGCCATCGCCCACATCAATCGCTGCGGCTCCCATCACACCGATTCCATCATGACACGAGACAGCGCCATCGCCGCGCAGTTCCAGCATGAAGTGGACTCCGCAGTGGTCATGCACAATGCGTCCACCAGATTCAACGACGGCGGCGAATTCGGCTTTGGGGCAGAGATCGGCATCAGTACCGACAAGCTCCACGCCCGTGGCCCGATGGGTCTGGCAGAGCTGACTAGCTACAAGTATTTGGTGGATGGCAATGGCCAAGTGCGATAGATGCTGCGCATGAAATTCCGCATTGAGCACATCTCCCTGAACGTGCTGCCGATGCGCACGCGGTTCCCGTTTCGCTACGGGATCGCCAGCATGAACGCGCTGCCGCATCTCATGGTCAGCGCAGATCTTGTCATCAACGATCAACCCATTCGCGGCATCGCCGCAGACGGTCTGCCGCCAAAGTGGTTCACCAAAGATCCCGACACACTCTTTGAGCAGGACCTCGCAGAAATGCTGGCAGTCATCCAAAATGCCAGCCGCATCGCCCGCCATGCGGCGACGCAAGACACCACCTATTTCCCCTGGTGGCAGAGCCTCTATCAAGAGCAAGCCCAATGGGCATCCGTCAAAGAGTGCCCGCCCCTGCTCGCAAACCTCGGCGTCAGCCTCATGGAGCGCGCCATCCTCCACGGCCTCTGCACCGCAGCAGGCTGTGGGATTCATGCCCTCATCACCCACGGCGACAACCCGCTACAAATTGATTTAGGTGCCCTGCATGGAGAGTTGCGGGGCATCGCCGTCGCAGACGTCCTCGCTCCCTCCCCCACGGATCGCACCTTCGTCAGACACACCGTCGGCCTCGGCGATCCTTTGGAAAGTGATGAAGCAGAACCCCTGAACGACGGCCTTCCGTATAGCCTGGATGAATCAATCCAGAGCTATGGCCTGCGTTACTTTAAGATCAAAGTTTCTGGCGATGCCCAGGCGGACGTTTCGCGCCTTCGCAAGATCACGGAGGTCATCACACGCAACTGCGGGTCAGACTTTCACGCCACCCTGGATGGCAACGAGAACTTCCAGGACATGGATAGCTTCCGGCACTTTTACGCAGAGCTATCCTCCGATAAATCTCTGGCCCCACTGTTCGGACGCCTGCTCATGATCGAGCAACCCCTGCACCGCAGCGTCGCGCTCGCCGATGAAGTGGCCATGCCGCTCCAGAGCTGGGCAGATGGCCCTGGGATGATCATCGATGAATCCGATGCTACCCTGCAATCACTGCCGCGCGCACTGGAACTCGGTTACATCGGGACCAGCCACAAGAACTGCAAAGGCATCGTCAAGGGCCTGGCCAATGCCGCCCTCCTCAAGTCGCACCAAGCCACCCACGCGAGTTCCCGCCCATTCATCCTCAGCGGGGAGGATCTCGCCAGCGTCGGCCCCGTCTCCATGCTGCAAGACCTCGCCGTTGGTGCCGCCCTGGGCATCACGCACGTGGAACGCAACGGCCACCACTACTTCAGGGGTCTTTCCGCCTTCCCGCAGGAAGTTCAGGATCGAGTGCTTGCTACCCACCCAAGCCTCTACCACCAGCATCCCGAAGGCTTCGCGACGCTCACGATCCGCCAGGGGCAGCTCGATCTCTCCTCGATCAATTCCGCCCCGATGGGCAGCGGGACCCCACTGGACCCGAGCCACTTTCCCACGCTGAAAGAGTGGATCTACTCCGGCGGCATGGCCTGCGAATAACGAGGCGGGCCTGATTCGGGGACTTCAGAGGGCTGCGGACTCCGCCGCAAAACGGCCAGAAAAAGCACTTGCGACCCCAGAGTTCGCCTTTACTCTACCGGCCCTTTTCGCCAGTGCAATTCCGCATCGGTCAAGAGTCAAACCCAACAACGCCTGCTCAACCGTATCGACCCGTGGTCGAGCGTTCCTCCTGGTGGAGGACGTGCGGAAGACTGGCCCCCTTCATTCCCCATGTCAGATCATATCCTCGCTGAATTCGTCGAAGCCGGAGTCCACTTCGGTCACCAAACACGCCGTTGGAATCCAAAGATGAAGCCATTCATCATGGAGTCCCGTAACCAAATTCACGTCCTCAATCTTGAGGAAACCGTGAAGCAAGTGGACGCCGCCGCTGATTTCCTCAGCACCATCGCCCGCAAAGGCCGCCGCATTCTTTTTGTCGGCTGCAAGCGCCAGGCCCAAGAAGCCGTCCGTGAGGCAGCAGACGCCTGCGGTCAGTTCTACGTCAATCACCGCTGGCTCGGTGGCACCCTGACCAACCTCGAAACCATCCGCAAGAGCGTCGCCCGTCTCGGCTACCTCGAAGAGATCGAGAAGAAGCCAGAGTTCAAGTCCATGTCCAAAAAGGAACTGGCCAGCCTGAACCGCGAGCGCCAGAAGCTCGAGCGCAACCTGCGCGGCGTCCGTGGCATGGAAAAGCACCCTGACGCAGTCGTCATCGTTGACTCCGCACGCGAGCACATCGCCGTCGCCGAAGCCCGCCGCCTCAGCATCCCAATCGTCGCCCTCGTCGATAGCAATGCCGACCCGGACATCATCGACTACCCGATCGCCGCAAACGACGACGCCATCCGCTCCATCCGCATCATTTTGCAGAAGCTGATCGACCCCGTCATCGTCGCCACCGCCGAACTGAAAAAGTAACCCCCCTTTTTTGAACCTCCTAATTTAGTCAGACATCATGGCAGAAGAAATCTCCGCTAAAATCGTCATGGCCCTGCGTGAAAAGACCAACGCAGGCATGATGGATTGCAAAAAGGCCCTCAAAGAAGCCGAAGGCGACCTCGAAAAGGCCGAAACGATCCTCCGCAAAAAAGGCATCACCAAGGCCGATAACAAAAGCGATCGCCAGACCAAGGAAGGCATCATCTCCTCCTACATCCACATGGCCGGTCGCATCGGCGTGATGATCGAAGTGAACTGCGAGACCGACTTCGTTGCCCGCAACGAAATCTTCCAGTCCTTCGTGAAGGACATCGCCCTCCACATCGCTGCTTCCAATCCGAAGTACCTCACCCGCGAAGACGTCCCTGCGGACCTCATCGCCAAGGAGCGCGAAATCGCCGCCGATCAGGTCAAGGGTAAGCCCGAGGCCATCGTCGATAAAATCGTCCAAGGCAAGATCGACAAGATCTTCGCTGAACAGTGCCTCATGGGCCAGTCCTTCATCAAGAATCAGGACATCACCATCGCCGACTTTGTGAAGAGCAAAATCGCTGAACTGGGTGAAAACCTCGTCGTCCGCCGCTTTGTGCGTTACGCCGTGGGTGAAGACCTCGAGTCCTAATTCTGGCACTCATCCCTTCCCACGAGGCGGTCCTGGAAACAGGACCGCCTTTTTCATGTCCCGAATCAACCCGCGCCGACGCGGACGAATTTCACTTCCACGAAAAATCCAGTGGCTTGCGCGGAGGTGGTCGTTAAGGTGCCCGCGTGAGCTACCAGGTTTTTGCCCGTAAATACCGTCCCAAGACATTCGAAGATGTCCTGGGTCAGGACCATGTCGTACGCACCTTGCGCAACGCCATCACCCAGAACCGCTTGGCCCACGCCTACCTCTTCGTCGGCCCACGCGGCACCGGCAAGACCTCCACCGCACGCATCTTTGCCATGGCACTCAATGGCGGCGGCGGCCCCAATGCTGACTTTGACCCCAACGAACCGCTCTGCCAAGAAATCGCGGAAGGTCGCTGCATGGACGTCATGGAAATCGATGGTGCCAGTAACAACGGTGTCGAGCAGGTCCGCGAACTGCGTGACAACGTCAAGTTTGCCCCGATCCAGTGCCGCTACAAAATCTACTACATCGATGAGGTGCACATGCTCTCCGCGCAGGCCTTTAACGCCCTGCTCAAGACCCTGGAAGAGCCGCCAGAACACGTAAAGTTCATCTTTGCCACGACAGAGGCCAACAAGATCCTGCCCACCATCATCAGTCGTTGCCAGCGCTTTGACCTGCGCCGCATCCCAAATACAATCATCGCCAAACACCTCCTCCACATCGCCAAGTTGGAGAATGTGGATCTCGATGAAAAAGCCGCTTATGCCATCGGCAAAGGTGCCGAAGGCGGCATGCGCGACGCACAGTCCATGCTGGATCAACTCGTCGCGTTTTGTGGCAACCACATTCGGGAAGAGGATGTGCTGGAGATCTTCGGCTTCACCGCAGGTGAAACCGTCGCCACCCTCTGCCGCGCCCTGCTGGAGCGCGACACCGTCGGTGCATTGCGCACCGTTTATGAGCAGAGCGAGGCGGGCAAAGACCTTGGCCGTCTCCTCGGCGATCTCATTCAGCACGTCCGCACCCTCCTCGTCTATCAGGCCGACCCAGAAGCCGCCACCGAGGATGTCTCCCCCGAGGTCTCCACCCAAATCAGCGAGCAGGCACAGATGGCCACCACGGAGCAGATGCTGCGCATGGTGGATGGACTCGCCGAAGTGGACGCCCGAATGCGTTGGGCAACGAACAAGCGACTGCACTTCGAACTCGGCGTCATCCAATCCGTCCAGGCACTCAATGAGGTCTCGCTGACAGAAGTCATCGAAGCCCTCGACGGCGGCCCCGGCAGCGGACCACGCCCCCTGGCCAACCGCCCGGCCGGAGGTGAAGTCTCCGCCCGCCGTGCCGCAGCCCCACGCCCCGCAGAGCCACGCCCCACTGCCGCCATCTCGCCACGTCCAGAGCCCGCTGCGCCCACCCGTGCCGCAGAGCCGGCACCAACCCCAAGAGCAGAGCCTGCGCCAGCTCAACGTCCTGCACCTGCCCCGACTCCAGCGCCGGAACCAGCCGCCGCCCCAGTGCCACGGGGCAGCGTCTCGAAAGAGGTCGTGTGGGCGGAACTGACCGCTATCATTCAACAAAAGCGCCCGCTCATTCTCCACTGGGTGCAAGCAGGAACCCTGCTTGAGGTTGAAGGTAACAAGCTCAAGCTCGGCTTCCCCCAATCCGAAACGGCTGCTCGTGAAAGCCTCATGCGCGACGCGACGCTGCGCTTTCTCGAGGGCGTCGCAGCGGAAGTCATGGGCCAGCCGATGCGATTTGACATGGTCATCGATAGCACCCTGACCGCGCCCGAGATGCCCCCGATGCTGTTCGGCATGGATGACGCGCCTCCAGCAGCGGAAAAACCAGCCCCTGCAGCCGTCGAAGATTCCAAGCCCGCAGAGACCGCCGCATCTGAACCCGCAGAGCCCGAGGTCAGCGCAGCCGAAGCCGCCTTCTACAACGACCCGCTCATCGATTCTGCCGTGGCAAAATTCAAGCTTCGCCTTGTGCCACCGACCAACGAAGGCGGTAGCCCGAACTGAGACGAGGCCGACTGGGCGAAATGCCTGCCGCTACTCGATGCGACGTTTTTGCTCCTTCGGAGCCTTCCCCCGCACCGTCATGTGGAACGGCACGCCTGGGGCGGGCCACTCGCCGCGGATCATGTTTTCAAGGTAGCGCAGGTAGGAGTCGGTCAGCTTTGCCGCACGGTTTGCAAAGAGCACAAAGTGTGGCACCGGGATCGCCGTGTCTTCGGTATGGTTTACCTGCGTCGCATACAAGAGCTTGAAGGCAAAGCGGCTATGACCAAGCGGGCCAGGGCTGTTATCGATCGCTGAGTGCAGAAGACGATTCAGTTCGCCCGTGCCAATACGATTGGTGGCACCCCGGCGGATTTCTTCGATGGACTTGAAGAGCTTCCCAATGTGCTGGCGCTCCTTCGCAGAGATCGCGATGAGCGGCGCGTAGTGAAGGAAAAAGAACTCGCGACGCATTGACTCGGACAACATCTCGATGCGGTCCTTTTGCTTGGCCGTTGGGTGATACAGATCAAACTTGTTCATCACCAGCAGGCAGGGTTTGCGCAGTTCCAAGATCATTTGAGCGATCTTACGGTCCTGCATCTTTGCCCCCTCCGCACAGTCCACCACCAGCACGCAGAGATCCGCGCGCTTGATGCTCTGGATACTGCGCTGAATGCTGAAGACCTCCACCGGACTATCCACCTTGGCTTGGCGGCGAATCCCTGCGGTATCGATCAACTGATAGTCACGCCCATCAAAGCGGCAGCGAATGTCCAAGGCATCACGCGTCGTTCCCGGCACATCACTGACGATGGCGCGCTCCTCACCGAGGATCGCATTGACCAGCGATGATTTACCCGCGTTTGGCCGCCCCACGATCGCCAACTTCAACAGAGGGACTTTGGCCGCCGATTCATCCGCTTCGGCTTGGGAGCCCACTTCAGGTGCTTCGAGGCCTAGGCGCTCGCTGATCAGATCGACCAAAGGTTCAATCCCGATGCCATGCGCGGCGCTGACTTCCAATTGATCTTCAAAACCCAGTCGCGCAAAGTCGCTGGACTGCATTTTCCGCTGGGGAGAGTCCGCCTTGTTGCAGACCAGAATCACGGGCTTGCTGGTACGACGCAGTACTTTGGCCAAGGCCGCATCGATCGTCGTGACACCCGCGACGACATCCACCACAAAGAGCAAAAGATCCGCGACCTCCAAGGCGATGTTTGCCTCAACCTGCACCTGATCCGTCAGCACATCACTGGTATCAGCACCGATGCCGCCCGTATCCATGATGTCAAACCAGATCGGCCCACGTCGGCATTGCGCGACGATGCGGTCACGCGTCACCCCGGCCAAATCATGAACAATGGAGATGTTCTTTCCGGCGAGGCGATTAAAAAGCGCGGACTTTCCCACATTAGGACGTCCGACGATGGCGATGGTATGAGGCATGAAAAGGGATTGGGGGGAAACAGGAACCGGACCCTTCGCCGTTCCTCGACCAAACTTCAACGCGGAATATCTCCCATCCAGTTTCCGTGCTGCCGCACAGACGGTCGTCACCCGGCCCCGAGCCACTCCTTGCACCTCTGGACATCACGACTATGCTGGACCCATGTCACGCATTCCCTGCCGCGCCTTCTTGCTGCCCCTCTGTGCGGGCCTTATGGTGGCCTGCGGTTCAATTTCCAAAGATTCGTCGGAGCCAGTGGAGGGCACCCAGGATTCGCCCGACGGCCCGACTTTCCTTATTGGACTCGTCGCGCTGGTCAATCCAGAGCAAAAATTCGTGCTCATCCAAACTGAAAGCGCACCTACCATGCCCGTGGGTCACACCTTGAATGCGCTCGATGCGACCGGCAGCACCTCAGAGTTGATCATCACGCCGGAAAAAAAAGGCACCTACATCACGGCTGACATCAAGTCTGGAAATCCCCGCATTGGGAACCTCGTCATGTATCGCCCTGGGAAACAGGGCACAACACCGCCGCCCCCTCCTACCCAACCGGCGGCAGCAACCAATCCTAACAACCCGGTCCCACCACCGCTCAATGAATTCGGACAACCCGGAGATCTGACCCTACCATCGGCACCGCCCAGCTCCGCAGCGAAAGAACTCCCGCCGCTGCAAGGAACGCCCAGCGATGCGCCACCCGTCCCTGTCGAACTCCCTCCCGCGATCGAATGATCAGTCAAGACGAGGCACTCGCCCGAATTCTACACGCCATTTCGCCTGGTCCCACCGAGACTGTCGCCATCGCCGACGCCTGCGGCAGATTTGCGAGCGAGGCCTTGCTAGCAGCAATTCCACTGCCCCGTTTTGACAACTCCATGATGGATGGCTACGCCGTCATCGCTGCCGATACCGAATCCCCTCAGCCGATTCGTGTGGTCGGCGAGCAACCCGCCGGACCCGACAAGCACCTCACACTGAAGGTAGGAGAAGCCATCCGCATCTTCACCGGTGCCCCGATGCCTGCGGGGGCAGATGCCGTCATCATGCAGGAAGATGTCACCGCCCGCGATGGCAGCATCACTTGTTTGGAGCCCGTTGAGAGTGGTGAAAACATCCGCAGGCAAGGCTCAGACCTATGCCAAGGACAGCGATTGCTGGGCACAGGCGATTGCATCACGCCGGGGCGCATCGGCCTGATCGCCTCCCAAGGCCTCGCCACCATCAAGGTTCACGCCAGCCCCCGCGTTGCGGTGCTGAGCACGGGTGACGAGTTACAGCCGCTGGGCCAATCTCTCCGAGCTGGGCAGATCTACAATTCCAATGGCCCAATGCTACAGGCGCAGTTGAAAAATCTCGGTCTTCACCACATCACGCTGCATCATTGCAAGGACACGTTAGAGGCCACGATCACCGCCCTCCAGACGCTGGCGGCAGCAAACGACGTCATCATCCTCAGTGGCGGTGTCTCCGTGGGAGATCACGACTTCATTAAGCCAGCGCTGTCCCAGATCGGCATGCCGGCGGAGATTTGGCGCGTGCGAATGAAACCCGGGAAGCCCTTTTTGTATGCGCATCGCGATACGCCACAGCCTCTGCACGTCTTTGGCCTGCCCGGCAATCCCGTGTCTGCCTTTGTAACCTTCAGTCTCCTCGTGCGTCCGGCGCTATTGCGCCTCATGGGAGCGAACGATGCCGCCCTGCGTCCACGTCGCATCCCGGTGAAACTCGGCGAGGCACTTGATGCCCGGGGGGATCGACCCCACTATTTTCGCGGTTTCATCGATGATGAGGGGACCTTTAACAGCCGTGGGCTCCAGCGTAGTGATGCACTCTTTGCGCTCAGCAAAGCCAACGCCCTGGTCTGCGTGCAGCCCGATCAGCCACTCGCTACAGGTGATCTAGCACAGGCTATTTTGCTCGATCATTGAGCACCTCTGCCCCCGGTTCCTGAACCGCCCGTAAGCCACGCAGAATTGTGAAACGTTCCCCTAATCTATCCGTACTTGTTCATTCCCTATGAGCTTCCGTTTTTTCTACCTCCTCTCCTCTGCCCTGTTCTTCGCCTTGAGCAGCGCCGCCCTTCAAGCCGCCCCAGAATGGATCTGGCTGCAAAAAGGCTCAAAAAACGGCGAGAAGGCTAGTTTTCGCTTTCGATTCGAGGCACCGCACAACACGCACTATGCCTCCCTGCAATTGACCTGCGACAACGGGGCCACCGCTTTTCTCAATGGCCAAGAGGTGCTGAAGAATCCCGACTGGCAACAGCCTAGCACCGCTGATGTGAGCAAGATCATCAAGCCCGGTGAAAGCAACGAGATCCTCGTCAATGCCTCCAACCAAGGTGGAGCAGCCGCCTTGGTCGCCCGTCTCACACTCAAGTTCCCCAATGGCAAAGAATCCGTAATCGAGACCAATGGCCAGTGGGAGGCAGCCCCCACCGGCACCGATACATGGAAGCCCGCCGTAGTGATCGCAAAATACGGCGAGGGTCCATGGGGCGACGCTTTTTCTGGAAAGGCCCGTCCGCAAAAAGCCAACCAGCCCACCGAGTCCATCGCAGAGGCAGACATCACCGTGCCCCAAGGATTTAAGGTCGAAAGACTCTACAACGTGCCCAAGGACGCCCAAGGATCTTGGGTCGCACTGACCGTGGACGACAAAGGCCGCCTGATCGCCTGTGACCAATACGGCAGCATCTATCGCATGACCGTCCCCGCCCTTGGTGCTCCGGCAGCCGCGCTGGCCCCCGAGACGCTAAAGACCCCACTCGGCAAAGCCCACGGCCTCCTCTACGCCTTTGGCAGCCTCTACGTCATGGTCAATGAAGACGGTAAGTCCAACGGTCTGTATCGGCTCACTGACACGACGGGAGACGACCAATTTGATAAGTCCGAAAGGATCGTGACCATGGCCGGCGGCGGAGAGCATGGACTGCACAGCATGACCGTCAGCCCGGACGGAAAACGCATCTATTTCAATGGCGGCAATCACACCGAACTGCCAGAAGAACTCAGCGCCAGCCGTCCTGCAAAGCTTTGGAAGGAAGATCACCTGCTCCCCCGCATGTGGGACGCCAACGGGCACGCACGCGGTCGTATGGCACCCGGCGGCTTCATTTGCTCCATGAATCCAGATGGCAGCAACGTGGAGCTTTTCTGCTCCGGCTTCCGCAATGAATTCGACATCACCTTCGATCTCGGCGGTGAACTTTTCACTTATGACGCCGATATGGAGTGGGACATCGGCTCCCCCTGGTATCGCCCCACCCGCATCAATCACTGCGTCAGCGGTGGCGAGTTTGGCTGGCGCAGCGGCGCTGGCAAATGGCCGAACTACTACCACGACAGCCTCCCCACCCTCCTCGATATCGGTCCCGGCAGCCCCACAGGCGTCACCTCCGGCAAAGGCAGCAAGTTCCCCGAAAAATACCAGAGCGCTCTATTCGTCAACGACTGGACCTATGGAACCATGTGGGCCATCCACCTGACCCCGCACGGTGCCAGCTTTGAGGCGGAGAAAGAGGAGTTCGTCTTCGGTAAGCCCCTGCCCCTCACCGATGTCGTGATCCACCCCACCGATGGGGCAATGTACTTTGCCGTCGGGGGTCGTCGATCCCAGTCCGGCGTCTATCGCGTCACCTACGTCGGTGCCGATTCCACCGCCCCCGCCGCGCCCTCACAGCCGACGGAAGAAAAGAAAATGCGGGACATGCTGGAGGCACTGCACGCAGACGGCCATGGCCCTGAGGCCATTGACATGGCTTGGCCCTACCTCTCCCACAGTGACCGCAACCTCCGTTTTGCCGCACGCGTCGCGATTGAAAAACAACCGGTAAGCCTCTGGCAAGAACGCGCCCTCGCCGAGACACATCCACAGGCACTCATCGAGATCCTCACGGCCCTGGCTCGCGCCACTGGCACTAGCCCGCAAGCTGCCGAATCCACCGTGAAGAGTGAAAAAGGCACCATCGCCTCCTCCGCAGGCGTCGGCCCCACGCCGGATGATCAGATCGTGCTTCAACAACAAATGCTGCTCGCCATGGGCAGGCTTGAAGGTGCCGACTTGACCCAGCCACGCCGTCTCGCCGCGCTGCGGACCTTGGAACTCATCTTCAGCCGCCTTGGCAAACCGGATCCGGATACCTGTGCCGCAGTCGTTGCAAAACTCGACCCCGCCTTCCCATCTCCAGATCCCCTCATCAATCGCGAACTCGCCCAGATCCTCGTCTTCCTCGATTCGCCGACGATTGCCTCTAAGACCTTAGCCGTCCTGGCGACCTCCTCAGACGATTGGGAACCCGTCGCCAGCGACAGCGTCCTCCTGCGCAATGAAGGCTACGCCCGCGCCGCCTTTGACGCAGCCGCCAGCCGCCCCAATAAGCAACAAATCGCTCTCATGTACACCCTCCGCAATGCACGCGCAGGCTGGACCCCGGAGTTGCGCAAGTCGTTCTTCTCCTGGTTTCCCCGCGCCCGCACTTGGAAGGGTGGCAATAGCTTCCGCGGCTTCATCGAAAACATCCGCAAAGAAGCCCTCGCCAACTTCGCCCCCGAATCCGAACTGGCCGAACTGGATGCCCTCTCCAGCAAAAGCGAACCCGTCGCCGTGCCAAATTTCGTCGCACCCAAAGGCCCAGGGAAAAACTACAGCGTCGATGACGTCCTGGCCCTCACCGCAAGTGGATTCAAGGATCGCGACTTCAAGAATGGCGAGGCCATGTTCCGCAGCGTCATGTGCCTGACCTGCCATCGATTCAACGGCGACGGCGGCGGCATTGGCCCCGATGTCACCGGCGTTGCGAACCGCTACACCATGCGCGACCTCCTCGAAAACATCGTGGATCCCAGCAAGGTCATCTCCGACCAATACGATAGCCATGAGATCGTCAAGAAGGACGGTAGCATCGTCATCGGTCGCATCGTGGTCGAGGAGAATGGCAAGGTCTTTGTCATGACCAATCCCTTCTCTCCAGCGGACCTCGTCACCGTGAGCGAGTCAGACATCCAGAGCCGCAAAGCGCGCTCCATTTCCATGATGCCCCCCGGCCTGATCAATTCCCTCAACCAAGACGAACTCCTGGATCTCCTGGCCTATCTCATGACCGGCGGCAACGCCAGCGACAAGGCCTTCAAGAAATAGCCAAGCCCCCTCCACATCGACTGCGCGCAGCCGACAGCCTCTTTGGGTGGCGCGGCCTGACAAGGACGGCGTATTCGCATTGACTGCGGGCAGCCTGCTGCCGCTTTCGGGCGGAGGCAGCCATGCTGCCGGGTGAAAGCGATGATTCCCGAACGATCCACCTGCCAGAGCTACCCCGACCAGTAAGGCTGGCCTCCAGCAAAGGTGTCCCCCCGTTCAAAGTGACCCCACCGCCCCTGAGCCGAAACTTCCGTGAGCGGCGCGCAGCCCCGCCGCCAGGGTGGCACATTCAACAAGCATACTCTCTCACCCGTGCCCCCAATCACCCGACGCACCAAAGGCCGGACCACCTGCCCAAAAAGAAGCCGGGCTGCGCACACACATACGCAGCCCGGCCTGTCGCTATCACCAACAACGATTGACACTATGCCTTACCATCGGAAACGAACGCCACCCTTGATGGAGGTGCTTTCATTTCCAAAATCTGCGCCCAGACCTAGGTCCAACTGGGAAAACACACGCATGTAGGCCGCCACATCAATGATCTTGCTGTCAAACGTATCCGCGCTGTTCACCGTCACACCGGCCTGAAGCTCCAGGAAATCAACCGGAGTAAAGCGCACCCCTGGGCGGACATAGACGGCACCATCGCTAAAACTCAGCGCGTCCTTACTGGCGTCCAACTTGGCATAGGTTCCTCCGACTTCCCCGGTGAAGTGGAAGTTGTTGAACACGGCCATGTAGAGGCCCCCGCCCATGCTAATACTGGAAAAGTCGTAACCGTTCTTCGAGGTGGAACCACCTCCCACACTGCTCCAGTCAAAGGAACCCTTGATGTAAAGAGGCTGGAAGAGCTGCGCACTTAAGGCGAGACCGATCCCACTGGAACCATCCAAGTCATTCCCCTTCGGATTGTGGTATTGATACTGCCCTTCAAGGTAATTGTAGGTCAGCAGGCTGGGACCAATTCCGGCGGCTGTGCCGCCCATCATACCGCCGCCGCCCGCAGGAGCAGCCATGGGCTGAAAACCGGGTGTGGGAGGTGGCGCACCCATCGTCATGTCCATGCCCGGCGCTGGATAGGCTGGGTATTGAGGAACCGCAGGAAGAGTCGGAGCCGGTCCCATCCCTGGCGCACCCATGGGCATCCCAGTGCCGAATCCCGGAGGCGGTGGATAGCCTTGAGCCGCTGCCAGCCCTGTGGTGACCAAAAGCGCGGCCAAGATTTTGTTGCAGAGATGCTTTTTCATATTGAAGCTAATATCAGTTAAAGTTTCGGATACCTTAAATAATTCCACAAAGCAGTAAAAGAGGCAATCTTTTTTTGCCATTTTACAAATTTCAGTCATTCGAAAAATGACCCACATTCAGGCTTACCTCATCCTATCGTGGGCCGCTTCCCCAACGGACGTCGGCATGCAATGCCCCCAAAACCTGCCGACAGTTCCACGTCTGGCTCAGCAAACCAACGATTCAGCGCTCGCTGGACCGAGTTTCCTCGCAGTACGAACAATGCCGAGCGGAAGCTCGGCATTGGGAAAGGGCTGTCTGAAACGGTCTTCGCTTAGAAGTTGACGTTCTTTTCGTCGATGATGATCACATCTCCATCGCGTATATACACGTCCTTACCCAGATTCCCGCGACGCATCACGTCATCAAGGTTGACCAAGATCGTCTTCCGGCCTTGTGGGGTGGTGCGGACCAAGCGCACTTTTTTGGGGTTGGCAAACTGAGCAAAGCCCCCGGCACGCAACACCGCCTGGCTGATGGTAATGTCTTCATCAGACGGGATCTCATACTTCCCTTGACGCAGCACCTGCCCATAGACCGTGAAGAATTGGAGATTCAGCGTGGTGCCGTATCCACCGCCACTGCGCGATGGCGGACGGTAATCGATGGTCAAAATGACGGTGGCCGTCTTGTAGATTGATGCCTCCAGTTGGGATTTGATTTTCACGGCCAACTGCCGACAGGTCAGACCTGCGGCCTGAACTACGCCGACGTTTGGAACGATAATCTCGCCATTTAGCGTCACGGTCATCGGGATGGCAGGCCCGCGATCTTCCACGATACGGAAGCTGCATTGATCCATTGCCTGAATCGCAGTGCTGTTGTCCAGCGAGTCCATACTGTTCAGCGTTCCTGCGCCCATGACCGAAGGGCCAGGTGCGGCTGAGGTAGTTGCAGCGGGGCGGGAATCTTGAGGGAGCCGGAAGCCTGGGTCCTGTGCGAAGACTTGGGACCCGATCAAGCCCAGGGTGGCGACGACAAGGAAACGAGAGAGTGTTTTCATGGTGTGCGGAGAAAAAAAGGCACTGGCCGACTTGCAGCCAGTGCGGTTAAGCATTTAGACAGTGAAGAGGCGTATCACGTTAGAAATTGTAAGTGCCTGCGAAGATGATGCGGGACTGGTCAAAGTCGTTCAAATCGTTCTCCGCATCGGTCACAAAATACCGATAGCCGAGCCCGATGTTGAACTTACGCGAGAGGGCATAGCTGATGTCGATGCTGAAAGCCTGCTGATTGAAGTCACGGCTCGGCACGGAGGGATCAACACTGCGCCAGTAGGCGAGATCTTTAACGCTGGACTCCGTCTGCCCCCAGTGGTATCCCGCACCAATCCGGATGCGGCTGTTCACCTGATGGCTGGCATAAACATCCAGACCATACTGAGTCAGATCCTCAGATTGACGAATGCCAGACATTTTCGCGTCTTCGTAATAACCGCTCAATGAGACAATGCCACCTCTCCAAGCCGCATAACCGAGGCCGTAGGTGACGTAATCAGCGGTAATGAAGTTGGAGATGTTATTCAGCGAGGACTCATGACCAAAGGAAAGAACCTGACTCAAGCGCGCATTGAGCTGATTGCTCAACGTCACATTGTAATAGTAGTCATCCAAATCGTTGGCGTCTTGGGTGTTGGCGTTGAGAGCATTTTCACGCTGCTGGCGTCGATTGGTGGCGGCCGTCTGCGCTTTTACCTGGTCAGCCGTGGCCTTTTTGATCTTCGCATCCAAATTTGCTTCCTCCACCGAAGTTGCACCAATTTTTTGCTGGTTGTAGCTGGCGATCTGATTCCCCAGCGCAACCACCGTGCGGTCAGCCGCCAACACGTCGCTTTCACTAACTTTGATCTCCGGCGGAGCATCAAAGCTGAAGCTCTGGTAACCAGCGCCGATGCGCAAGAAGGTGGACTTACCAATCGGGGTCGAGAAGAATAGACCGCCGTTCAGGAGTGTACCGTCGTTGTTGAACCCTTCAGGATAGGTTGTCCAAGTGATCCCTCCCTCAAGACCGAGCGTCCAGGTGTGATCAGGGCTCCAAGCCAAGGTGCCGTGGACCGAGTCGGTGTTGCGGTCAAAAATCGCGAACCGGTCCTCCATGGCGATGGCATTGGAGTGCATGTAGTTGAGGGAGAGGGACAACTCCGAATTGATGGCCCACATAGCAGCCATACCGGCATCGTTTTGAAAGACCCCAAACACTTGGTTGGCGCTCAACGCGAATTCATTGCGAACCGCTGGACGGACTGACACACGATCATAGAGCACGACAAAGACGGGACCGATCTTCATGTCAAACGCCAGGGCGCTGCCAGGCAGGACATTCAGCACCAACTCGTTGCCATAGGGCGATAGCTCTGGGTGATTGAAATAGTGGTCAACGCCGATCGCCGTCGTCAGCGTCAGCCGATTGTTCCGGGTCACTTGGTAGTTGGCATCAATATTCAGCATCAGCGTGCCGATGACATCACTCTGCGGGTCGTCGTGCGCGCGGGTGATGTTGTCATTGTACTCCACCCCACCGTAGAGGCCAAACCCGACGTTCACGCCGCCGAGGCGCAGATTGCGACGTCCGGCAAGGTAGGGGTCCGAGACGTAGGTAGGCGCAAAGAAGGTGTTCGGGGCGGAGTATTGTCCCGAATAGTTGGTGTAGTCCCCAGTGGATCGCGCCGCCATGGCAGCACTGCCGCTACGAACGGTCGGTTGGCCCATTTCACGCTGGGCGGCCCGAGCTTGATCGGAGTTCATCCGCTCTCCCATATCCCGACCCTCGCCGGTGCCCGTATAGACGCCGCGATCATAATCGTACTCTGCTTCTCCCCCACGGACGCCTGCGCCAGCCGGTGCGGTTTGCATCGACCGGCCTCTCAAATCATCGAAAAACAGGCTTGTCTGGGAAGGCGACGCACCATACTGGGCACGAGCCGCTGTGCCCGACATCAAAGCAAGGAGTGTGCCCACTTCGAGTAAGCGGAGGAAGTTTCGGGAGAAATCTCTCATAAAGTCGTGAATGTTAGCCGAAAATTACGGGACGGCGCAACCCATTACAGTCACTTTCGGCGCTAATTGAAAGCAAAAAAAAGCCAAAATTGCGGTTTTTCCACCATTTTCCTCCCCGCATGGCCCATTTCTCCGACCCAAATCCGCACTCGAACCGGCTAATTTAGTCTTTTTGGCGACACCACAGGTGACCTGGGTGTGACCGTAGATTGATGTGCCAGCTCCGTTGGCGAGGGTAGGGCTGTTGGTCCTCCAACGGCCTGAGAATGAATGGGTGAAAGTGATGCGAAGAGGCGGGCGCTGCTCGCTCGGAGCCTTCGCCGGAGCTTTCTCTGCTCATTCACCGGCGCTCAAGGGACTGAGCGCCCTACCTGCGCGTGTGCCCGCGCAGCCCCCCCGAACAGCCGAGGTAGAAGTGAAGATTTCTTGATTAATAGGCTGTTTCAATTTTCTGCTATCCAGAAGGAATGCCCTCCCTCAGCGGGCCACTTGGTGTTCACCAAGCCGATTGGGTGCGCGCAGGTCGGGTCCGACGGAAATCGAACTCCAACTGCACCTCCCTCAGCCTCGGGCTATCCATCCCCAGGCGGCCAAGCGCCCCATCGTTCGATGGAGCCACAGACACCAGGGTGCGAAGTCGGCCAAAGAGTTTTTGCAGGCGGGGGCGAGAGCGGTTGACGGAGTCCATAGGTCAGATTAGATATAAAGCGTTCGCGAGAACATGTTCACTAGAACACTTATGTCAATGAGGCATTCTGGAATTTTCAAAATCCTTCTCTTTGCCATCTCACCAATCTGGCAGCATCTGAGTGCCCATGCCCTCTTCTGACAGACTCACCATCCACCAGTATGCGATGGCCCTCGCCCACGTGGCCAGCCTCCGGTCCGAGGATCCCTTCCGCAAAGTCGGTGCCGTGGCGCTCGACAAGGACAACCGCGTCATTGGTACCGCGTACAATGGGCTCGCCCCAGGCTACAACGCATCGGCTGAGTTCTGGGCGGATCGCGATGACCGCCGGAAATTCATGATCCATGCCGAGGTAAACCTTTGCAGCCTCTTCACCCGAGGCGATGCCCGCCTCATCGCCTGCACCACCAAGCCCTGCACGAGTTGCATGCAAATGCTCTGCGCCTACGGGGTGAAGGAGGTTTATTACCGAGACGAGTACCTCGAATCTGAGGCCGATATCATCAGCGAGCACTACAACGTCCGGCTGGTTCAATTGACCGATTATCCCCTGATCAGCCTGCCACCCATCGGGTGATCGATGCGCGGTTCATCGCCCACCAATACCCGCGCTCCCCAAAATCCACGTTTTTCCCCCGCCGGAAATTTCCACGGCGCGAGGCAGGATGGCACCGACCGTGAGGACCAGATCAGGGAAATCATCGAGCCGAAAGCGATCCCCCGGCAAGGCCTCGTACACTTCATCGGTCCCACGTGCCTGGATCACCGCGCACAGCTTTCCACTGCGGGTGGAGAATCCGGGGCCGATCAGGACCTGCGGAGCCCCCGCCTCGTTGGCAGCCACCAAAACGCACGCGACCGGACACCATGGCAGCCCTGTCTGGCGCACCTCTTTCAAAACATAGGGCATGCCAGGGATCGGCGCACCTGGGGCGACGGCAGCGAGTTCTCTGCCATCGGCCGCGAGACTGAATACGGCGCTGCCAGCACCATCCACCTCCTCAAACAGAAGGGGAAACTGCCCCTCCCGCACCTGCCGCAGGACCAACCGCCGCGTGACATCGTCCGACAGCTCCACCAGCGAAGAATGCTGGCCGACGAGTTTTCCGTTCAGGCTCGGCAGGCGTTTCCGGGTCTGAATGCCATCGCTGGACAGTGTGCCATCAACCTCTGGTGTCATGCCCGCGACCACGCCGACCTCCAACTCTTCAGCCGTTGCCTTTTTTTGCAGTGCCGTTGCGAGGGCATCATGCCCAGACGCAGTCGCCAGTTCCGCCGCAGTCTTCCCGGTGTTCGTCAGGTCGAATCTGGACAGACCTGCCTGAATCAACAAATCACACACTGGCCCACTGCCAATCGCAGCGGCCCGATGCAGAGCCGTGCCGCCATCCGATGGATCACGCACAAACAAATTGGCACCCGCGAGCAAGAGCCGATCCACCGCGCTCAGATGCCCCCCCGCAGCGGCCGCCAGGAGCGCGGCATCCAGCCCGACTGCTTCTGCGTGGATCAGCGCATCCACCATCTCAAGATTGCCTGCGCTGGCGGCAATGATCAGCTCGTCACGCCCTGGCAGCGCCACGTTCTTGGCGAGCAAGAGCTCCACCAACTCCGCATCCCCTGCACGTACCGCCGAAAGCATGAACTCCGTTGTATCCCCTGGAATCTTGGCCCCCTTCGCTAGCAGCCATTCCACCACCGACTTGCGCCCAGACCTCACGGCAACCTGGAGAGCGGTCTCCCGCTTGGCGTTGGGCACATCCACAGCGACACCCGCCTCGATAAAGGTCGGCAATGCCTCCGTATGCCCAAGCTCGACTGCTTCAAAAAAGGCTGGGACTGAAAGCGCATAACCATTTTCCGTCAGATCCGACAAGGCATCTGACTGCGAATCCCCACAGCCTGCCAACCATGCCACCAACGCCCCAGACGCGAGCAGCGCGGAGGTGCGAAGGTGAAGGCTCGCGTTCATAGTGCCCCTGGATAAATCAGCGCATCAGCTCGGACAAGTGCTCACGCAAGGCCTCCGCGATGTCGGGACGCTGGAGCCCGAAGTGAACGTTGGCTTTGATGAAGTCCAGCTTATTTCCGATGTCATGCCGCGCCCCGTCGTAGCGCACCCCATGCAGCGCTTCTTCCTTCATCAGGCTGGCCATCGCATCAGTGAGCTGGAGTTCGCCCCCCTTCCCCTTGGGCGTGTTTAAGAGGTGGTCAAAGATGCGTGGTGACAGCACATAACGCGCACTGACGGCCAGCCGCGACGGTGCCTCCTCTGGCTTCGGCTTTTCTACAAAACTCGTCGCCCGCAGGATGCCGGGCTCCACCTCATCACCACCGAGGATGCCGTAGCGGCTGACCTTTGCCTCCGGCACCTCTTGCAATGCCACCGCAGAGCCGCCAAAGCGCTCCACCACATCCGCGAGTTGGCGCGTCACCGGGCGCGCTTCGTCACGAGTCGTCACGACGGTATCCCCCAGCAAGACGGCAAACGGCTCATTGCCCACATGATCCCGTGCATACAGGATCGCATCGCCTAGACCGCCCATTTTTGGCTGCCAGACAAAGTGGATGCGTGCGAGACTTTGCAGTCGGCGCAGATCTTCCAACTCGGTGGTGCGACCTTTTTGTTCCAACTCCACCTCCAAATCGACCGCGGGATGGAAGTGCTCCTCGATCGCGCGCTTCGACCGGCTGATGATCATCAAAATGTCCGTGATGCCAGAGGCCACTGCCTCCTCCACCACGTATTGGATCACCGGACGATCCACGATGGGCAGCATCTCCTTCGGCACAGCCTTAGAGATGGGCAGAAAACGGGTACCATACCCGGCGGCGGGAATGACGGCTTTGCGTACGGGTTGGGCGATCATGCAGTTGGTGGCCGCTTAGATCGCACAGCCCAGAGCGATTGTCCAATGCGCGGAGATCACCCCGTGATCCAGCCCAGGGAGGCGAGAAAGGTCATCATCTCCGCCACGGTCTTATCGAAGAACTCTTCCCCAGGCTTCCCGTTAAAAAAGCCGTGCCCTTGGCCCTCATAGAGCCGCAACTCGCAGCGCACACCCGCCGCCTTCATACCTGCGGCAAAGCGCTCCGCCACGGCGACAGGGATCAGATTGTCCTGACGGCCTAGCATGAAAAGTGCCGGTGGATCATCTGCGCCGATATTGTGGGCCGGGGAAAATTCCTTGTAACGATCCCCCACACGTTTGTAGCCCCAGCCCTGGTCAGGGCCGTTGTCCAGCACCGGATTGAAGAGCACGAGAGCCTGCGCCCTGGGCGAGATCGCCAGGTCATCGCCCGCATCATCCCCGCCCTCCACCATGCCGACAAAGGCCGCCAGATGACCGCCCGCAGAGCCACCAGCGGCACCGATCCGCAGCGGATCAATGCCCCACTGCGCCGCGTGAGATCGCACCCACCGCATCGCAGACTTGGCATCGGCCACACACTGTGACGGCGTCGGATCAGCCGCATCTTTCTTGATCAGCCGATACTCCACCTGCACGCTGACCATGCCCTTCGCCGCTAGCAGCGTCGCCTGTTCGTTGAACTGCGTCGGTCCACCGCCTACCCACCCGCCCCCATGGAAAAAGACCAGGCAGGGCCGCTGGTCCTCCGCCTTCCAGCCCGCAGGCTTCAGCACCCAGAGACCGAGTTCACGATCCCCCACCTTCTTGTACGTCACACGCTCGCCCACGGGCGATGCCGTGCCTTTTGCCTTCTGCGCCAGCAAAGGGGCAGCCCACAGCATTGATAGCGTCATCCACGAAATCAGTTTGATCATCCGCAGTGAACGACACCCCACGCGGAAGCTTGCATCGCAACTCTTCCCCCACTGCCGGGTTAAACGCAAAAACCGCCCCCATGAAAACGCTCCCCCTCATCGTCACCATCATCAGCGCCCACTCGCTGTTGGACGCCGCAGAGACCTCGAACCTCCCGGCAGATCAGGTCGCCTTTTTTGAAAAGAACATCCGCCCCGTCCTCGTCGAGTCCTGCTACAAGTGCCACTCCGAGGAATCGCAAAAGGTCAAAGGCGGCCTCACGCTCGACACCGCCGCAGGCCTCCGGCTCGGGGGCGAATCCGGCCACGCCGGAGTCACGCCTGGAGACCTCTCCGCCAGTTCGATTTATGAGGCCATGACCTGGCAGAACGAAGACATGCAGATGCCGCCCAAGCAAAAGCTGCCGGACCAGGTGCTCGCCAACTTCAAGACCTGGATCGAGATGGGTGCCCCCGATCCACGGGAAAAAAAGGCCCTCGCCAGCAGCACCGCCGGGAGGCGTGTCATCGATATCGACTCAGGCCGCCAGCACTGGGCCTTTCAGAAACCCACGGACCCACCCATCCCCACCGTACAAAACACCGCTTGGCCCAGGACCACCCTGGATCGCCACCTCCTCGCCAGCATGGAAAAGGCAGGCCTCCAGCCCAATCCAGACGCAGATCGCGCCACCCTCATCCGCCGCATCGCCTTTGACCTGACCGGACTCCCACCCACCCCCGATGAAGTGAAGGCCTTCATCGCTGACCAGTCCCCCGATGCCCTCCGGCGCATCATTGATCAGTACCTCGACTCGCCCCGCTTTGGCGAGCGCTGGGCACGCCACTGGCTGGACGTCGCTCGTTACGGGGAATCCAGCGGTAAAGAAGTCAATATCCCCTACCCCAATGCCTGGCGTTATCGCGACTATGTCATTGAGGCCTTCAACGACGATAAACCTTACGACCAGTTCATCCGCGAGCAGATCGCGGGCGACCTCATGAAGTATGAAGACAAGCGTGATCAGGCAGAAAAGATCGTCGCCACAGGATTCCTCGCCATCGGTGCCAAAGGCCACAACAACCGGGATCGCCGCCAGTTCACGCTCGACATGGTGGACGAACAAATCGACGCCGTCTCCCAGTCCATGCTCGGCCTCACGCTCGCCTGTGCCCGATGCCACGATCACAAGTTTGATCCCGTGACCCAGCGCGACTACTACGCCCTCGCTGGCATCTTTTTGAGCAGCGATACCCTCTACGGCACCCACCAGCAATTGCAGAACAACAACCCCAGCACCCTCATCGAGCTTGATCGCGACGCTGGCCTCCCCTCCGCACTCGCTAAAATCAGCCCCGCAGAGGTAGCCCAGCTCAAGCAACAGCTCGAAGCCGCCAAAACCAATGCAGACGAAATGCAGCGGGAAGTCTTTGGCCAACGCCGCGCCGACCCCGCCGCTGCCCAGGGCAACGTCGCCGGTGCCCTCCGCGTCCGTGCCGCGCGCGACCGCATGGCCACCGTCGAGGCAGACTTTGATCTCTTCTATCCCGATGGCACGCCACGCACACTCGCCATGGGCGTCCTAGATCGCAGCAGCCCCGTCAATAGCCCCATCCTCATCCGGGGTGATATCAGCCAACCTGGCGAAGTCGTGCCCCGCGGCCTCGTCGAAGTCCTCTGTGCCAAGGGGGAACCGCTCAATATCAGTCAAGGCAGTGGCCGTCTCGATCTCGCCTGGTTCATTGCCTCCAAAGACAATCCCCTGACCGCCCGCGTCATGGTCAACCGCATCTGGCTGCACCTCATGGGGCAGGGCATCGTCACCACGCCCGACAATTTTGGCGTCATGGGACTCAAGCCCACGCACCCAGAACTGCTGGATCATTTGGCCGTTAGCTTTATGGAAAACGGCTGGTCGGTAAAGCAACTCATCCGCCAGATCCTCATGAGCCGCGCCTACCAGATCTCCGCCACCTACAACGCCAAAAACTACGCCGCAGACCCCGAAAACAAAACCCACTGGCGCAGCGATCAGCGACGCCTGGATGCAGAGGCGGTGCGGGATGCCATGCTCAGTGTCGCGGGGAAGCTGGACTTCTACCCCACCGATGGCTCCCCCGTCGCCCGGATCAGCGAAGGTCGCCAGGGCCTCTTCCAACTCGCCCGAGAGGTCGCCTCCAACCCCAGCGTGAACCGCTCCATCTACCTGCCCATCGTGCGGGATCAGATCCCCGAGGTGCTCTCCGTTTTTGACTTCCCAGACGCCAGCCTCGTGAACGGCCAGCGGGAGACCACCAACGTCCCCTCCCAGAGCCTCTTCCTCCTCAACAATCCCGAGGCCATCGCCATCGCAGATGCCTTCGCCAAACGCGTCGCCGCCACCGAGGGCGACCCCATGGACAAGCTCGCCTACGCCTATACCCTCGCCTTCAGTCGCGCCCCCACAGCGGAGGAGCTCACCGCCATCCGCACTTTCTGGATGCGCTTTCCAGACCAAGTCACGGGTGGCAAGAGCAACAAAGAATCGCGGGATCAGGGCCAGTTCGCCGCCCTCTCCGCCTTCTGCCAAAGCCTCTTTGCCAGCGCCGAATTCCGCTACCTCAATTGATCCACCGCCCCTCATTCCTATGACGACCCCCCATCCATCTCGTCGCGATTTTTTAAAGACCACCTCCAGCGGCTTTGGCTACCTCGCCTTCGCCGCACTGGCCCAGCGTCAGGCCATCCAGGCCGCCACCGGCAGCGGCTCCCCACTCGCAGCCAAGAGCCCCCACTTTGCCCCACGGGCAAAGCACGTCATCTTCCTCTGCATGCAGGGTGCCCCATCGCATGTCGATCTTTTCGACTACAAGCCCAAGCTCAAAACAGACGACGGCAAAAGCGCCCCCGCCACCGCTGGCAGGAACGGCCAACCCAAGCTCATGGGCTCCCCCTGGCAGTTCAAGAAACATGGGGGGAGCGGTCTCATGATCTCAGAGCTCCTGCCCGGCGTCGCCACCCATGCCGATGATCTTTGCATCCTCAACTCCATGGCCACAGACGTCCCCGCGCATCCGCAGGCCTTCTCCCAGCTTCACACCGGCACCACGCAGTTCGTGCGCCCCTCGCTCGGTGCCTGGGCTCTCTACGGGCTCGGCACCACCAATGAAAACCTACCCGGCTTCATCACCATCAATCCCCCAGCCAACGCCACACGCACCTTCGGCAGCGCCTTCCTGCCCGCCATCTATCAAGGCACCAAACTCGGCGGATCAGGTCTCCCAGGGGGCGGAGCCTTGGCCCGCCGCTTTGGCATGGGCAATGACAACGCCACCGTCGCCAACATCAAAAACGGCCGCTACAGCACCGCCGCCCAGCGCACCCAGCTCGACCTCGTCCAGGCACTCAACCAGAGCCGCATGAAACTCGACGGCGGCGTCAGTGCCGAGGTCGAAGGCGTCATCGAGTCCTACGAGCTCGCCTTCCGCATGCAGGCAGAGGTGCCCAAGGTCCTCGACCTCGCCCAAGAAAATGCCGCCACGCAAAAGATGTACGGTCTCGAAGACGAAGCCACCGCCACCTTTGGCAAACAGTGCCTCATGGCCCGCAAGCTCGTGGAAGCAGGCGTGCGCTTCATTGAGATCACCCACGGCAACTGGGATCAGCACTTCAATCTCAAAGCCCAGCTAGAGACCAATTGCGCCGCCATTGATACCCCCATCGCAGGCCTCTTGACCGACCTCAAACAGCGCGGTCTGCTCAAAGACACCCTCGTCATCTGGGGTGGAGAATTTGGCCGCACCCCGCATAGCCAAGGCAGCGATGGGCGGGACCACAACCACAAAGGATTCTCCATGTGGATGGCTGGCGGCGGCGTCAAAGGCGGCATGAACTACGGTGCCACGGACGACTATGGCTACGAAGCCGTGGAAAACAAAATGCACATCCACGACTGGCACGCCACCGTCCTCCATCTCCTCGGCCTCGACCACGAACGCCTCACCTACCGCTACGCCGGCCGAGACTTCCGCCTCACCGACGTGTACGGCACCGTCGCCAAAGAGATCCTGGCCTAACAGCCCCCGCTGTAGATGGCCTCTGAGAGGCCGCTCGTCCCAAGCAAAGCCAAACCTTTGTTCGTTCTCAGTGGTTCGTGCTTGGTGCTTAGTTTTTTGGGCCGCCATCGCCCCACGCGCGAGCCCGGAGCGCCGACGAGTCGTCGGCATTCCTTCCCATTCGCGTTGAAGCGTTCTCAAAACCCTACTGGCAGAAGAATGAAGGCAGAAGAATAGGCTTCATTCATTCTCCAGACGAGCTTGGCTGGTAAAAGATTGTGGGCAAAAAATGGGAGCCCTGTTTTCCGACCTTTTACCGACAATCTTTTACCAAAAGAAAGTTACCCGCTGCCCCACATCCCGGCCCTCTGGGGACTTGAGGAGCGCCGACGAGTCGTCGGCATTCCTTCCCATTCGCGTTGAAGAGCTCTCAGGAACCAACTGGCAGCAGAGGAATCCATTCCTTTGACCCCGTTCCTCTGTCGTGCTGTCTTAATTGGCGTCTCATTAGTGCCCATTAGCGGTGAGGAAGTTTGGCTTCGCGTTGGGAATGACGGCGGGCTAGAAGCACCGCCTGCCCGACACGGGCTGGAAGCGCCGCGCCCCTTTCTGTTTACTTCTGACTGGTCACTTCTAACTCAGCACTCAGCACTCCGGCCTCACAGAGGCCAGCTACAACCATCTCCTGTGTTCCTTCTTCCTGGGTTCCTAATCCCTCAGTGGTTCGGGAAGTACTGCGCCCTGGAAGGGATGTGCCCAGCACAGAACTACCAGCATCCCCGTAACTGTTTACTTCTGACTGGTCACTTCTAACTCAGCACTCCGCTGTGCTTTGGCTTTTTCATCGACGACGAAGGACGAGAACAAAGAACCTTCACCTCCTCTTCACAGGACTTTCACGGGATCTTCGTTTGAGCTGGATCGCCCATTTGGCGATGCTTGGGGCGTGCTTAGTGCACCTTTTTCCCATCATGAAAATCCATCTCGCCTCCCATTACGGCATGTGCTTCGGCGTTCGCGAAGCCCTGCGCGCCACCCATGACGCCGCTGCGTCCTCTCCAGACGTCACCCTGCTGGGCCAACTCGTCCACAATCCCGTCGTCGATGACCATCTCTCCCGTCTCGGCATCCGCCGCGCCAGCCCGGATGCGGTCTTGGATCTGCGGCAGAGCCACGCCATCATTACCGCCCACGGCACCTCCGATGCCAGACGCGCCACGCTCCAAAAAGCGGCGCTGAAAGTCACGGACACCACCTGCCCTCTCGTCCGCAAGGCCCACGATGCCCTGGCACTGCTGGTCGCCGAAGGTTACCACCCCGTCGTCATCGGCCAGCGGGATCATGTGGAGGTCCGCGGTCTGATCGGCGATTTCCCCCGCGCCTCGGTCTTGGCCGACCCCGCAGAAATCGACCACCTCCCCACCGGCCAGAGGCTCGGCGTCATCTCCCAAACCACCCAACCGCTGGAACGCGTCCTCCCGCTCGTCGCCGCCATCAAGACCGCCCGCCCAGGCCACGAGGTCCGCTTCATCGATACCGTCTGCCACCCCACCAAACAGCGCCAGCAGGCCTTGGAAGATCTGCTGAAGGTTTGTGATGTCCTCGTCGTCGTTGGCGGGCATAACAGCAACAACACCCGCCAACTGGCCGCACGCGCGGCTGCCGCTGGCGCTGCGGTTTACCAAATCGAACGCCCCACGGACCTCTCCCCCCACTGGTTCCGCCACGCCAAAAACGTCGGCGTCACGGCGGGCACCTCCACCTTGGACGAGACCGTGCGCTGCGTCATGGACCGACTCCAAGAGATAGCGGCGGAGCAAGCGCTCCCCCCCCTCCAACGCCTCCTTCTTCCCCTCACCCAACACGCCTAATCACACCCTCATGAACACGACCACCTGGATCCACCACTTTGCCCAAAACGCCCACCGCAGCGATGCCCTGCAACTGCCAGACGCCCCCTGCACCCTGCCCGACTCTATCCGCGTCCCCTTGGCGCGCTCGATTGCGATCTTTCAGTTGGGCGAGTCCGGCGGCGGCACCCGCATCCGCCGGTATGTGCAGGGCATGGCCCCAGCCGAACACTTCCGGGGCTACCAACGCGCGGTTGATCTCTTCATTGCGGAGGAGCAAGGCCACGCTGCACTGCTAGCCAAAGTCGTCGCCCATCTGCGTGGCACGATGCTGCAGAAGCAATGGAGCAATTCCATCTTCCGCTGGATGCGGAACCTGGTGAACGTCGAATTCAATATCCAAGTGCTCCTCACCGCAGAACTCATCGCGGAAGTCTATTACGGCACCCTGCTGCTGCGCACCCCAGATGAAACGGTGCGCACCATGGCCAAAAAGATCGTGCGGGATGAGGTGAAGCACCTGTCCTTCCAGCGTGCCTTTCTTTCGGAACGGCTCGCGGAATTCAGCCCGCGCCTCCGTCAGGCATGGACTTGGCAGTTCCGCATCATTCATTGGCTGACCACTCAAGTCGTCGCCTGGGACCATGCGGACTGCCTGCGGGCGCTCGGCGTGGCACCCGCCCACTGGCGGCAGCGCTGCAAAGCGGCGCTGACGGACTTTGAACGCCGTCTCTGGCGACAGACGGAGCGGGCCCAGCGCGAAGGTTTTTTGATGCCGGAAGAAGAAAAATCATCCTCGTTCATACCAGCTTAACAATTGCCGTGTTGAATGGCGTAACTTCCCATACGCCCGCATGACACGCCTCCGCCGCCTCGCCTTTGCCAGCCCCCTGGTGCTCGTCCTCGTTTCCGCCTCCTCCGATGCTTGGAAAAATGAGGTCAGCATCACGATCCAAGGGGATCGCCGCATCATCACCGCCAACGGCATCCCCGATCATCCCACCGGGCAGTTCCCAGGGCGCGGCAATCCCAACCGCATCAGTCCGCAGGAATACCGCTTCACCGTGCCCGCCCATCCGCAGGCCGCCGCAAAAAATACCCCCTTGGGGATGCATCCTTTTGGGGTCGCGGTGAACGGCGTGGCGATGGACCCCGGCGCTGCCGAATGGTGGCAGGGGGATCCCAGCACTGGCTGGCAGTACGAGCCCCTCTCCGGCGTGATTGACCTCGGTACAGACGATAGCAATGCCCACGTCCAGCCCAACGGAGCTTACCACTACCATGGCCAACCAACGGATCTTTTGAAGCGTCTCACTGGCAGCAAGGAGGCGATGGTCCTGGTCGGCTGGGCCGCAGATGGCTTCCCGATTTACAACAACATCGGCCACAAAGACCCCAAGGATGCGGCCAGCCCTTGGGTGGAGCTAAAGTCGAGCTACCAAGTCAAAAAGGGCACCCGCGCCACCAGCCCTTTTGGTGCCTACGACGGCAGCTTCGTCGCTGATTACGAGTGGGTCGATGGCGCTGGCGATCTCGACGAATCCAACGGACGCACCGCCGCCACGCCGGAGCATCCAGAGGGCGAGTACCACTACGTCATCACCAGCCAGTTCCCCTACATCCCGCGTCAATTCAAAGGCACACCGGACCCCAGCTTCCTCCGGCACGGACCTCCAGGAGGCCCCGGCGGCCCAGGGCGACCCGGTGGCGGACGTCGAGGCGAACGTCGGCGCAAGGGAGGCCCAGGCCTCTTCCTGCCGCCAGGCTTTCCTCCCCCACCCTTACCCCCACGCGGCGAGTAGCCGCACGCCCTGCAAATGGGGGCTGCGCCTAGCCGACCAGTGCGGGCTCGGCAAAACGATTCGCATGATCCCGCAGCATATTGGGCGTGGAGCGCAGCGCTGTATCCACAGCACGCACCAGATCATGCAGGTCAAAGGGCTTGGCCAGATAGTTCTTACCCGGCACCAACTCTCCCGCATGACCGAGGACATCGGGCGAATAACCACTGGTGTAGATCACGGGCACAGTCGCATCTTCTTCCGCAACCACCCGCCCGAGATCCAGCCCGCTCACGCCGCCAGGCATGGTGATGTCCGTGATGACCAGTTTGATGACTCGGGAGTGGCTGCACCACAGCTTCCACGCCTCGCTAGCATCCTCCGCGCTCAGGACCGTGTGTCCTTGATAGCGCAGCGCATGGGTGATGATTTGGCGCACCGCCGCATCATCATCCACGACCAGCACCGTCGCAGGTTGTTGCTTGCCCGATCCACTTTCCGCAGGTGCCCGCGCCGCTGGAGGGGCCTGGACAGCGGGGGCCTCTGCCCTTGGGAAGTGCAGCCGGAATTCCGTGCCCGTCCCGAGCTCAGAGTCGATCTCTATCCAGCCCCCATGGCTCTGCACCAGAGACTGCACCATGGCCAGTCCCATCCCCGTGCCGCGCCCTTCGCCCTTGGTGGTAAAGAACGGCTCAAAAACATGCTCCAGAACCTCAGGCGACATCCCTTCCCCCGTATCGGCGACGGTCAATTGCACATAATCACCCACCTTCGCCAGCGGGTGCAGCCTCTGCGCGGCAGCGGCATCCGGCACTCTGACAAGCCGTGTCATGACGGAAAGTCGCCCACCTCTTGGCATCGCGTCCCGGGCATTGATGGCCAGGTTCACCACGATCTGCCCCAGGCATCCAGGATCGGCCATCGCCATCGGTAGATTGGGCTGATGGGCCACCTCGATGCTGATCGCCTCTCCCAGCGTCCGCCGCAGCATCCGGATCTCTGCATCCACTGCCTCCTCGATCCGCAAGGGACGCGGCTGCAAGAGCTCGCGTTTGCTAAAGGCCAGCAACTGCCGCGTCAGCTCTGCCGCACGTTTTGCCGCCCCCATGACTTCCTCCAGGGATTGCGCGACGTTGGGTTGCAGCCCCGCCTCCAGCAGGGCCACACTCAGGTGGCCTTGGATGACCGTCAGGATGTTGTTAAAATCATGCGCCATCCCCGCCGCCAAGCCACCCACAGCCTCCATCTTCTGGATCTCCACGATGCCCGCCTCGAGCCGCTGCCGCTGGGCCTGCTCTGACGCGAGGCTCTGATGCACCTCATCAATGCGCCGGGTGCGCTCCTGCACATGACCCATCAGTTCAAATTCACGCAACACCATGTCGCGCTCAAACGCCCACTTGGCCGTCATCGCGTGGGCCAGTTGCATCAGCTCAATCGGATCAAAGGGCTTCTTCAGGATCACCAAGCGATGGGAGACGCCCAACCGCGCGGCGATGTCTTCCCACGAATACTCCGCATAGGCCGTGCAGATCACCACCTGGAGTTCAGGCTGCACCTTCCAGAGCGCCTCGATCGTCTGGATCCCATCCCAACCGGGCGGCATCCGCATGTCCACAAACGCCAGCGCAAAAGGCCGATCATCCCGCAGCGCCTGCTGCACCAGCCGGGCGGCCTCTTCCCCCTGGGACGCAAAAGTCAGCTCAAACGGTGGCAGCCCGCTTGACCGCACCCGCTCCTTCCCAAATAGCAAAGCTTCCGCAGAGGCCAGCGCCGCTTCATACGCGTCAGTTGGGGACAGCACCTTGCGGAAGTCCTCGTGGATGGTGGGGTTGTCATCGACAACAAGGATGCGGTGGTTTTGGGTTTTCATGATGGGGAGTGAGAGGGTGACGGGCTGATTGGCGCAGGGAGAGTTCGGCGGGGGGACCGTTAGATTCCGGCCCCTTCTTGGTAAATTAGGGCGGCCTCTAAAACTTCAAATTCGTGGGAGTGCACCTCGGACTCCATGTTCAGTGCGGAGCCCTGAGCCAGGGGATCCGTCGGTGCGCCGTGCATCGGCAGATCCAGGATAAAGGTGGCACCGCAGCCGATGCCACCACTCTCCGCCTTCAGGTGGCCGCCCATGTCTTCCGCCAGCAGCGCTGCGTGATGCAGCCCATAACCATGACCGCCGGCCTTCGTCGTAAATCCATGGGAAAACACCCGCGTCAGATGGTCCGGCGCGATCCCACACCCGCTGTCCTGCACCGTGATGCGCACCCACCCCGCGCTGGCCCGCTCCGTCCCCAGGCAGAGGACGCGATTCTTCGCCGGGCAACCCGCCAGGGCCTGCCGCGCATTGCGGATCAAGTTCACCAGCACCTGCAGCACCTGCCCCTTCGGCACAAAGCACTCGGGCAGCTTCGCGTAGGACCGCTCCACCCGGATCTGCTGCCGCTCAAAGACGGACTCCTCCAGACGCAGCGCATCCTCGATCAGGCTCTCCACCTGCACCTTCTCCCGCAGGGCCGTCAGCCTGCCGTGGGACTGCTGCAGCATGATCACATCATTGATGTGCTGGATGCTTTTCACCAGCCCCCGCGCCTCCACAGCCAGCGCCTCTTGCTCCCGCCCCACAAAGGCGGTGGCGTCTTGCAAATAGCCCGTCAGCGCCTGCCCACGGGTATCATTCGTCAGGAAACCCGCCAGATCCCCCCGGTGATCATGCAGCATCGCCGCCGCATGGCGCAGCCCTTCGACACGGGATTTCTCCAATCGCTCCGCGATCAATTGCGCGGTCACATTCACATTGTTCAGGACATTCCCGACGTTGTGCAAAACGCCGCTGGCCACCTCCGCCATGCCCGCACGTCGGGAGGCCTCCACCATCTGCCGGTGCGCCTTTTCCGCCGTCTCTGCGGCCTCTTTAAAGCGCGTCACATCGGTAAAGATTCCGCGAAAAATCACCCTCCCATCCGCCTCCACACAGGGCGTGCCGTCCTCCGTCACCCAGGCCAGCTTTCCAGACTGCGTCTTCACTCGGTATTCGAGGTGAAAGGGGGACTCCGCCCGCCCTGCCTCCGCCCAGCGCTGCAAGACCCATTCGCGGTCATCCTCGTGCACGAGTTGCGCCCAGAATCCATCCCCACTGGTCCAGTCCTCCCGGCAGTACCCCAAAAAGCCATCCACCCAGCCGCTGACCAGCAAAAATCGTCCACCATCCGGCACGCGCTCCCACAGCAGGCCATGCACCGCATTCACCAGTGCCTCGCTCCGGTCCTTTTCGATCCGCAGCAGTTCCGCAGAGGCCTGCACCTCCTTCTGCCGACGCATCTCCACCATGGAACTGATCGCCACGGCCACGGCCAGCCCACAGACCAGCAGCAGCATGCACTGGCTAAAGACCCGCCACTGCTGCAGCGATTGCAGCGCCCAGCTCGCCGTATCCTCCGCCCGCACCAGCTCCGCCGCTTCGCCGACCGCATGACTGACGCCAGACGCCACCACGGCCCCCGGCTCCGTCACGGCCCGCATCTGGGATAGCGCTAAAATAGTCACGCCCAGCCCATACAAGCCAATGATCAAAACCGGCCGCACCGACCGATAACGCCGCCACACAAACGCCATCGCAAAGGCGCAGATCGCCAACGCCCCACCGATGCATAGCAACGCAGGACGGCTCGTTAATGATTCGGGCAGTGAAAACACAGGAGGTGAGAAACTAGAATATCCACCGTAACTTATAACATAATTACATAAATTCCATATTTTTTGCAATTATTGGTAGCGAATTTTTCTCCCGCTTTCGGCCCTTTTCCAGCTAACCAAACTCTTGCCAACCCCTCCCTCCCTTCGGCCAGCGGGTTGACAACCCCCACCTGCCCCCTACCATCCCCATCCCTTTTTCCCCAGCAATCCACCCTTCCCATGAGCTCACCCACCCCCGGCAAACCCGTTTACAACGTCAAGAATCCCTTCATCTCCCATCTTGCACGTGCCTATGACCTCTCCACGCCGGAGGCCCCCAAACACACTCGCCACTATGAGCTGGACCTGACCGGTAGCGGCCTCGAGTACCTCCCTGGCGACTCCCTCGCCGTGCAGCCCACCAACGATCCCGCCTTGGTCGATGATACCCTGGCCGCGCTCGGCTTCACCGGTGCCGAAGAAGTCGCCCACGCCAAGACCGGAGCCACCGTCGCCATCCGTCAGGCCTTAATCGAGGGGAACTCCCTCACCGATGTGGATAACAAGCTCCTCAAGGCCATCGTGGAAAAAACCGGCGGAGCCACTCCTCTGGCCGATCTCATTGCACCGGAGAAAAAGGAAGAACTGAAGAGCTACCTCTGGGGCCGTTTCGTCATCGATATCCTCCTGGAAAACCCCACCGCGAAGTTTGAGCCCCAGGAGTTCATCGGCGTCCTGAAGAAACTCAACATCCGTCTCTACTCCATCTCCAGCAGCCAGCGCGCCGTCGGTGAATCCGTCCACCTCACCATCGCCACCGTCCGCTACAACAGCCACGGCCGCAGCCGTGGGGGTGTCGCCTCCACCTTCTTGGCAGAGCGCATCACTGAGAGCACCCCCATCCCCGTCTTCGTCAATCCCGGCAAAGGCTTCCGCCTGCCAGAACCAGAAGAAGACATCCCCGTCATCATGTGCGGCCCCGGCACCGGCATCGCCCCCTTCCGCGCTTTCCTCCAGGAGCGCCAAGCCACCAAGGCCAAGGGCAAAGCCTGGCTCTTCTTTGGCGAGGTGAGCTGCTCCTCCTGCTGTTTTTACAAAGAGGAATTCGCCGCTTGGCTCGCCGATGGCACCCTGACACGGCACGACTGCGCCTGGTCCCGGGATCAGGCAGAAAAAATCTACGTCCAGCACAAGATCGCGGAAGCCGGAGCCGAATTCTGGGCCTGGCTCGAACAAGGCGCGATCTTCTACGTCTGCGGCGATGCCTCACGCATGGCCGTCGATGTCGATAAAGCCCTGCATCAGCTCATCGAGACCCACGGCGGCAAATCCGCCGAAGAAGCCGCCGCCTACGTCGCCCAGATGAAGACCGACAAGCGCTACCGCCGCGACGTCTATTGATCCTGTCAGACTGAACAGTCCGCCATCATCAGGAGTCACAGGAACGGCGCAGATCACGCCGCCGAGCCTCTGACCCTGCGCCGCGCCATTTGTTTTCGCCGCAAAATGTGGTAGCACACACGCCCACCCCATCGCAGTGATCTCCGCTGCCCACCCTTCCACGAACCGCCCCCAAACCCAGACCATGGCCTCATTCAAAACCGTCAAAGGCTTCCGCGACTTCTACCCTGAAGACTGCGCGATCCGCAATTTCATCTTCGATACCTGGCGCAGCGTCGCCCGCCGCTACGGATTCGTCGAGTATGAAGGCCCGGTTTTGGAAAGCACCGATCTCTTCCGCAAAAAGAGCGGGGATGAAATCACCGGCCAGCTCTTCTGCTTCGAAGACAAAGCCAAGCGCGAGCTCTCCATGCGACCCGAGGTCACCCCGTCGCTCGCCCGCATGGCCACCGCCCGCCAGCGCGACTACAAAAAGCCGCTCAAGTGGTTCCAGATCGGCTCCTGCTTTCGCTACGAAGAACCGCAGGAAGGCCGCACCCGCGAGTTCATCCAGTTCAATGCAGACATCCTCGGCGATGCCAGCCCCGCTGCCGATGCAGAGCTCATCGCCCTCTCCATCGATGTCGCCCGGGCCTTTGGACTGAAGAAAGAAGACTTCATCATCCGCCTCAGCAACCGCCAGATCTGGACCACCTTCCTCGCCGACCGCAACATCGCCGAAGAACACACCGGCACCTTCCTCCAGATCATTGATAAGATCGAGCGCACCAAGCCAGAGGACACCGCCACCAAGCTCGAAGCCATCGGCCTCTCCTATGGCGAAGTCCGCGCCTTCATGGACACCACCGACGATAGCCACCCCGCCTTCGCCGAGCTCAAAGCCGCGCTGGAAGCACGTGGCCTCTGGTCCTTCATCAAGATTGATGCCAGCATCGTCCGCGGCCTGGCCTACTACACCGGCACCGTCTTCGAAGTCTTCGACCTCCAGCACGATCTCCGCGCCGTCGCCGGTGGTGGACGTTACGACAAGCTCTGCGCCCTCATGACCGATGGCAGCGTGGACATGCCCGCCGCCGGTTTTGCCATGGGGGATGTCGTCCTCGGGCTCCTCCTCAAAAAGACCCCCGGTGCCCAGATGAAGCTCACGGAGGCCCTCCTCGCCGCCTCCTCCATCGATGCCTACATCGTCGTCGCCGATGAAGCCCAGCGCAGCAACGCCCTCGCCACCCTGCAAACCCTGCGCGACGCCGGCCACCGAGTCGATACCAGCTTTGGGCAGACCAAAGTCGGCAAACAATTCCAAGCCGCCGAAGAGCGCAAAGCTCGTCTCGCCATCGTCTTCGGGTCCGAATATCCCCAAGTCGTCGTCAAGAATCTCATCGCCCGCAGCCAGACCGAAGTCCCCGCCGCCGACCTCATCAGCACCGTCCAGGCCACCCTAGCCACCGAACCCCACGGCATCCTCCTGGCGTAACCACCCAGGCGCGCCAGCATAAGGAGCGCTGGCTTCCAGCCAGTGTAAGGCTTGGGGCCTTCTAGGCCCCATCCACCGAAGGACGAGAACGAAAACACCCCCTCACCCCATCGTCCGACCACGGACGACAAACCAAACTCCCCACTGATCACTCCTCACTCAAACCAGCCACCACCGAAGGACGACCACGACCGACGAGTACGAGCACGAAAACCCCTCACTCCCCACTCCGCGTCTTCTTCTTCGCGACCTTCTTCTTCACCGCCTTCTTCACCGCCACCTTCTTCGCCACCTTCTTCACCGCCACCTCAGGAGCCGTCTCCGCCACCATCGCATCCAAGATCGCCTCGACCTCCGCGCCCGGATCCAGATCGATCCCAAACAGTGCCGAAAGATCGCTCCCCGCCAAATCCCCTTCACCGGCATTCGCCAGGTCCGCCACCGCCGCCTCGCTGGCCGTCGCCATCAAATCCCCCGCATTCACCCCGCGCAGCGTGAACAGCAAATCCGGCTTCTCATCCAAGAGCAGCCCCACCCCATAAAGGACGGCAGCGCTGTGCTTGCAAAGGTCCGCCCAATCCGGGCACGAGCAGTTGAACCGGATCTCCCTCGGCTTCGGGAAAAGCCCGTCCTCAGGGTCCGTCACCAACCGCATCAATCCGTCCCCCAACTTCCCCGCCAGCAGGTCCATCCACGACCCCACCTGCCCCTTGCTCGCCGCCACGATTTCCTCCCACGCCTCAGGCTCCAGCCGCTTGATCGAAACCTTCGTCGAATACAGCTCGGATCCCGCGACCATAGCAGCCACCTCCCCTTCCTCGATCGTCAGGTTGTAAACATTCCCCTGGCGCAAGTAGCTGCGACCCCTCGGCAATCGCGACTCATAATCCGCATGATCCTCCATCGCCCGGCACCAGGCCTGGCCCCAGAACGTCGAACACAGCTTCTTCCCCTTCGGTGCCACCACCATCCGCATCGCCTCGCCCTTCTTCGACAAGCCATCAATCTTGCGCCGGACCCGGTCCTTACGCTCCGCAGAATCTGAATACGACCACCACATAAAAAAGAAGGAAAAGGTTCCAGCATCGCCAGCCAAAGCCAACAATCAAGAACGGAACATCGGCAGGCAGTGGAGACGGAGTGATCAGTAAAAAGTGGTCAGTGGATTTTGTCATCCGTGGTCGGATGAAGGGCGGTTACCGCCCACCCCGGCTCTTCGGAGCGCTGGCTTCCAGCCAGTGTCAGGCTCAGGGCCTTCCAGGCCCCACTCCACCAAAGCGCAACCACATCCCCCCGTCAGGAGCGCTGGCTTCCAGCCAGTGTAAGGCTCAGGGCCTTCTAGGCCCCACCCACCAATGCGCAACCACATCCCTCCGTCAGGGGCGCTGGCTTCCAGCCAGTGTAAGGCTCGGGGCCTTCTAGGCCCCACTCCACCAAAGCGCAACCGCATCCCCCCGTCAGGGGCGCTGGCTTCCAGCCAGTGTAAGGCTCGGGGCCTTCTAGGCCCCACCATACCACCCACCGAAGGACCATCACGACCGACGACTACGAGTACGAAAAACGCCCCCTTCCCCCATCGTCCGACCACGGACGACAAACCAAACTCCCCTCTGATCACTCCTCACTCCACCCAGCCACCACCGAAGGACGAGCACGACCGACAAATACGAACACGAAAAAAGCCCCCCCTCCCCCATCGTCCGACCACGGACGACAAACCAAACTCCCCACTAATCACTCCCCACTAGCCCCCGCACACCGTAGGACGAGCACGACCGACAAATACGAACACAAAACCCCCCCCCTCACCCACCCCCCAAACGCCGCAGCAACCGAGGCTTCACCCGCCCATTCGTCAGCGGCAGGCGCAGGTGATCCAGCGTGTAGTCCATCATCGCCTTCCGAACCTGGATCGAAAGCTTCCCGCCCATCATCCCAAAATCACGATCCACCGCCGCCTTTTGCTCCTCGGTCAAATCCTCGTCCGGCACCAGGTCCAGCGTCTCCCAGGTCTCCCAGTCCACGTCCCGTTCCGGCAAAGGCGCCGCCGCAGCCCCCAGATCCACCTTCGCCGATTTCATCCGGCTCAGCACAAAGTCCCGGAAATCCCCATTCTTTTCGCACCAGGCCCGCACGTGCCAGCGATACCCATCGTGGCCAAAGGCATGAGGCCGCAGCGTCCGCCAGCCATCCGTCTTCCCGGCCACCGACGCGTAGTGCACCGCCACCGGCAGCCCGCGCAGCACCGCCAGAAAGACCGCCCGCTGCACCGCAGGCAGGGCCTCCCGCACCGGCAGCACCACCCCCGCCAGTCGCGACCCCATGTCCAGCGCCATGGAGGCCCGCATCAGCGGACTCGCCGTCACCTCCTCGTTCAGGAAAAACGCCATCGCCTCCTCGATCCGGGGCTCATGCAGCTTGCAGACCATCGACTCCCCGCCCTCGTAGCGCTTCTTCTTCAAATTGTAGTTCAGCGCCCCAGGACACAGCTCCTGGAACATCTGCAGGTCCGCAGAAGCCTGCGCCGCGCTGACCCCAAACACCCGCTGGAGATCCGCCCGATTCACCAGCCCGCACCAAAAGGCAGAGCGCTCAATGAATCGCAGCCGCTCCTTCGCGGCCCATTGTTCTGGATTGGTGGTATTGCCCATCGTTTTTTACGCTTGATCTTACTTTAACTTATGGTATCATTAAAACGTCACAGGGGCGATTCACGAACCGCCCGTATTAGTTTAGCCATCTTAACCATTCTTGGCAAGTCCACTTATGAAAACCGCACCCTGGCCCGTGGGTCAAAAAGTCGTTTGTTGTTTCGATCACTTCCCCTCCGCCGTGTTCGAGGTCTTTGACGCCGTCCCGCAGGAAGGCGGCATCTACACCATTAGCGAGATCGTCTGGGCCAACGAATACGCCACCGGACGCCCCTCCCTCAGCATCTGCCTAGCGGAGCTCCCCCCCATCCAGCCCGGCCACGGCAGCTTCGGCCTCTGGCGCTTCAAGCTTCTCCACGACCGCCCCGCCGCCATCCAGCAGATCCCCCAGCAGAACCCCGCGCCCCTCCAGCACCCCAGAGCCGCTTGACCCGCGTGCTTGGTGCTTGGTGCTTGGTGCTTGGTGCTTGGTGCTTGGTTCTTGGTTCTTGGCGCTTCGGGCTCAGTCGTCAGTGGGCGGAAACAAGAACCGAGGTGCCAACAAAAAAAACTCTCCTGTCACACATCAGCCTGCAACGGACTACTCACTCAATAACCCCTCCCCCCGTCCGACCACGGACGACAAACCAAACTCCCCACTGATCACTCCCCACTCCACCCAACCACCACCGAAGGACGAGAACGACCGACGAGTACGAGCACGAAAAAAGCCCCTCTATTTTTCTGCCACCCATCTTTCTGCCAGAATTCCCCCGCTCCGCTTTCTCCATCCCGCAGCGCCTACCTTCCTAACCCACCTCGTCCGACCCCGGACGACAAACCAAACTCCCCACTGATCACTCCCCACTCCAACCAGCCACCACCGAACGACGAGAACGACCAACGAGTACGAGCACGAAAAAGCCCCCTCCCCCATCGTCCGACCACGGACGACAAACCAAACTCCCCACTAATCACTCCTTACCCCCTCCCCTATGAACACGAACTCCCTCACCGAAATCGCCTACATCCTCGACCGCTCAGGCTCCATGCAGAGCATGCAAGAACCTGCCGTCGCCGCCTTCAATGAATTCCTTCGCGACCAGATCTCCGTCCCTGGCGCTGCCCGGCTCAGTCTCATCCAGTTTGACGATCAGTACGAAGTCCCCGTCTCCTCCCGACCACTGGCGGAGGTCCCGCAGCTCACCGCTGCCACCTTCCAGCCGCGAGGCTCCACCGCGCTGCTCGACGCCATTGGCCGGACCATCAAAGAGACCGACCGTCGGCTGGAGGCCCTTCCCGCGGCAGAACGTCCCGCCAAAGTCATCTTCGCCATCTTCACCGACGGCATGGAAAACGCCTCCAGGGAATACACCAGCCGTCACATCAGCGATCTCATCGCCCTCTACCGCAAAGAAAAAGGCTGGGAGTTCCTCTTCCTCGCCGCCAATCAGGACGCCATCGCCACCGCCAGCCAGATGCAGATGGACGTCCACCTCAGCGGCAACGTCCAGTTCACCGCCAGCGGCATCAAGAGCACCGGCCGCGCCCTCTCCCGCAAAGTCAACGCCATGCGCCGCCTCGTCATCGATAAAAACGACGTCGATGCCATGGCAGATCAAGCCCTCTCCATGAACGAGATCCTCCGCGAAGAAGAAGCCAAAGAAAGCTGACCCCGAGTCTGGAGGGACCGGCCATTCTCAACCACGAAGCCGAGCCTGCGAGACAACCGGAACGCAGTGGAGATAGCCGGAGGCAAACTGTCACTGACAATCCGCAGGGAAGCGAAGCGCATCAATACACGGAAAACACGGAAACGACGGAAGCTGGGATGCTGCACAAATCTGGATACCCCCCATCCTCGATGCACCCCATTTAGTGCCGCTGGCAACGGCATCCGCTTTGCAATCGCCGCCGCCACAACTTCTGATCCGGCCCTTAAAACGCGCCTTGTCTTGACACAAAAAGACGCTGTTATTTGAGCCAAGGCACGCCTCGCCAGGCGATCGCGGATCCCGCAGTCGCCAATCTTCTCCACGCCATCCCATGAACCAACCTGAACGCCCAACGCCCGACCCGTTGCTACACCCAATGCAACCCGGACTTGGAGTGGATTCAGGCACAGCTCCAGACCTCCGAGTCTTGACCACCCAGGCATTCCTGCTACGTTCCTCACATCATTATGCACTTCACCCCATCGAAGCCGCTCTTCAGTATCTCCGTGCCGAAGCCGAAGTCCTCGGCCAGGAAAGCCACGGCGGCTGCGGTTTTGAAGCGGCCGAAGCTCACTACCGCACAGGCGCTCAAGGGCTACGACTATCTGAAATCCCGCAGCTCCCGCAGCAGCTCAGAGAGCTGAGTCGGCTGGAGCCTGTTGATCGAGCAGGCCGGAAAGCCCTCCGGAAGTGGCCAGAAGATCGCAGCAACGTCTTCCACGAAAATACCTTCTTCCAGTCTTGGCGGGCCCAGGGGGAACGCGGGGGAGCCTAGCATCAGGTCTATCATGACCAGGATTCAGGCCGCTGGTTCAAGCGCCTCTACCACGGAGTGAACCAAAGTTCCCTCGGGGATTACCTCGTGCGCATGCGACTCCATGCAGTGCTTTTCCCCGAAACCGCTTACCGCCTGGAAGGATTCACCATCAACCCCAAAAGTAAGGACCTAGCTCCTGTCGTCTCCCAACCCCACGTCGAAGTGGACACCACCCGCCCGTTGGTCACTAAGCCCGAGACCGATGACCTCATGGCCACGATGGGCTTCGCACCCGTCCAGCTAATCCACGATGGCATCCGCGACGACGGCTACTTCGCCTATGTCCATCCAATCACAGGCCTACTCTCCCACGACCTGCACGATGAAAATGTCGTCCGCATTCCGGAGACCGACGATCTCGCCGTCATCGATCCGTACATTTCGCTCGTCCGCCTCGGAACCTGGGCAGCAATCAAGCTGGCAGAAGTCGGCTATCCCACACCACCTGACGACACGTCTCCATCTCACGCCCCCTGATCACTCGCCTCGGCTCAGCCTTTGACGCGAACGCACTTTTATGTGAAAATGCTTTTATGCGAACCACATTAGATCTTCCAGACGAGACCTTCCGCCAGTTGAAAGCCGAAGCCGCACTCTGTGGTGCCAAGCTCAAGGACCTCGTCACCGAGTTCATTGAGAAAGGGCTGGCAGCCAGGGCAGCGGGGCAGCCTCTCACGGCGCGGACACGCAGTCCCCTGCCGCAGGTCCGCCCCAGCACTGGAGTGAGACACCCGGCACTAACCAATGCCGAACTCGATGACCTCCTCACCACGGCCGATCACCATGCCCGCCCGTGATCTCCCGGACTTAAACGTCTGGCTGGCCCTGGCAGACCCGGACCACCAGCACCACGCCCGCGCCCAGCGCTACTGGGAGGCGGAGGCCGCCCCTCAGCTCGCCTTCTGCCGCCTTTCCATGCTGGGTCTGCTGCGTCTGCTCACTCACCCGAAGATCATGCACGGCACCCCCTTTACCCCGGCAGAGGCATGGCTGGCCTACCGCTCGTTTCTAGCCCTGCCGGAGGTCACCTTCCTATCGGAAAACCCACGCTTAGAGCCTCAGTTCGTAGCTTGGACAGACACCGCCACCTTCCCGCCTCATCGCTGGACAGACGCCTGGCTGGCCGCCCAGGCCATCACCACCGGCTCCCGTCTCGTCTCCTTTGACTCAGATTTCCTGGCCTTTCCGGGGCTCTCCTTCCTGCATCTCACCGCTTCCTAAAGCCCCATGACCGGTTTCATCCAGACCCAATTCCACATTGCCCGCCGCTCGGCGGAGTCTGACATACAAGGTGCGCAGAGCAAACAACCGTCAGACGCGGACTCGGCTGGGGAATTGGTAGGGGCGGAAGCCACGAATGCTCTTCCTTGCCGCCATCCTCGGGATGCCATGGCCCATCAAGCCCTCTCCATGAACGAGATCCTCCGCGAAGAAGAAGCCAAAGAAAGCTGATCCCGATCCAGGTCGGCACCTCCGAAGGCAGACGGTCAACACCCGACCTCAAACCGCCCAGCCCCAGAAAACCCCGAATCCCCTGCCCAGGCCGTGCCAAAACCACTTCTTGCGGCAGGGTTCACCGCCTTCACATCCAGCCACGGATGGCTCAAAAACCGGGTCACTTTCCCTGCGACAAGGTTCTCTCTGCCCCCACAGAAGGGTCTCTGTCACCACACAGAAGGGTCTCCTCAACATAGAGTCGGGGCGCTTTCGCAACGACGAGGATCGCCAGGTTGAAACTCACGGTTAGCACATCGCCGATAGGCCCTGTTTCCAAGTATTTTCGAAAACGCATTTCTTGCCATCGCTGCCATCCAAGGCTTGACTATGTAATTCTCGAAATGCCGACAATTTACGACAACATCACCACACCCTTCCTTGAGAATGATCAAGGCAATGGCCTCCGTGATGCCTTGAAACTCGCCATCCGTGGCGATTTCTGTGTCGGTTATTTCAATCTCCGAGGTTGGCGTTCCATTGATGACGTTGTGGAGTGCTGGCCGCAGGCCGACTCGCCCCCTTGTCGGTTGCTAGTGGGCATGACGATTTCGCCGGATGAAGAGCTTCGGCTGCTGCTTGCCTCCGGCTCTGACCACACTCGGCTCGACAATGCCACAGTTGTGAAGCTCAAAAACCGCATGGCGGCCGAATTTCGCCGCCAGCTTACACTCGGCATCCCGAATGATGCAGACGAAGCTGGTCTGCGCCGCCTTGCCCGTCAGTTGAGGCACGGCAGGCTACAGGTGAAGCTCTTCTTGAAGCACCAGCTTCATGCCAAGCTCTATTTGGCGCATCGTCACGACACGATCAATCCGACCATCGCCTACTTGGGCTCCAGTAATCTGACCTTTGCAGGGCTTCGCAAACAGGGTGAGCTGAATGTCGATGTCCTCGACAAAGATGCCGCTGCCAAGCTTGCTCAATGGTTTGAAGATCGCTGGAGGGAAAATTGGTGCCTCGACATTACTCAGGAACTTATTGCCATCATTGAGGAAAGCTGGGCCAGTGAAACGCTCATCCCACCTCATCACATTTACCTCAAGATTGCGTGGCATCTGTCCCGGGATGCCCGTGACGGCATCAAAGAATTTCGGCTACCCGCAGATGTCACGGCAGATTTGCAGGCCTTCCAGCTCAAGGCTGTGCAGCTTGCCTTGCGTCATCTAAACAAACGCGGCGGTGTTCTCGTTGGCGATGTCGTTGGCCTTGGTAAAACGCGCATCGCGTCCGCAATTGCCCGCGTCATGGGAGATGACCACATGCTGGAGACGCTGATCTTGTGTCCGAAGAACTTGACGAAGATGTGGGAAGATTACGCCCATCGATTCAAATTTCGGGCGCACCGTGTCCTGTCCCACAGCAAGGTGATTCGCGACCTCACTGATGAGTTCCCGCGCTACCGCCTCGTTATCATTGACGAATCACACAACTTTCGAAATCGCGAGGGGCGAACCTATCAGGCCATCCGTGCCTACGTGGAGAAGAACGACTGCAAGGTCGTGCTGCTCACGGCCACGCCTTACAACAAAACCTACATCGATCTGTCCAGCCAACTCCGGCTCTTCCTCCCGGAGCAGCAGGACATCGGCATACGACCTGAGGCGCTGTTGAAGGAGGTTGGTGAGGCCCAGTTCAGCCTCAAGAACCCCAACACACCGCCTTCCTCGCTCAGCGCCTTTGAAGTCAGCACACACGCTGACGACTGGCGGGAGATCATGCGACTCTTCATGGTGCGTCGCACCCGGTCATTCATCATCCGTAACTACGCCGAGAAGGACGACCGCACGAATCCGGCGCGTTACTTCATCACGCTACAGGACGGCACCCGCGCCTATTTCCCGGTGCGTCATCCGCGCTCCGTGAAGTTTCGGTCTGATCCGGAGGACACAAGCGATCCCTGTGCCCGTCTGTTCCGCGACGAGACCGTCAACGTCATCGACGGTCTTGAACTACCCCGCTACGGCCTCGCGCTTTACCTGAAAAAGTCGCTTCCAGCCGACCTTCCCCCGGCAGCGGTGAAGCTCACCGATGACCTCACCCGTGCGGGCAAACGCCTCAAAGGATTCTGCCGAACGAACCTCTTTAAGCGTCTCGAAAGTTCTGCCGCTGCTTTCGAGCTTTCCATTCACCGGCATGTGCTCAGGAACTATCTCTTCCTGCATGCACTGGAGAACAAGCTGCCCATTCCGATCGGCCAGCAGGGCGCAGAACTGCTCGACTCACGGTTTGCCGACTCCGGCGATGGCGAACTCGACCTGGATGAAGAGCAACTGGAACTTCCGGCAATAGGCGAGTGGACCGAACCCCACTTTCAGGCTGCCGCCGCAGACCTCTACAAGTTAATTGCTTCGACGAAGGCGAAGGCATTCCGCTGGCTCAGCCCTGCGGTATTCAAGCCTAAACTAGCTGCCGACTTACGCTCGGATTCGTCCGCACTTCGCGGCATTCTGGACGAAACGGCGGCGATCACCCCCGCCAAAGACTATAAGCTCCAAGCCCTCATCCAGCTCACGCGGAACGACTATCCCGACCGCAAGTTCCTGCTCTTTACACAGTTCGCTGACACCGCCTTGTACTTAAAAGAGCAGTTGGATGCAGCGCTGGTCCCCGGTGTGGACTGCGTCACCGGCAGTTCGGAAAACCCTGCGGCACAGGCCTGGCAGTTTTCTCCGGAGTCCAATGACAAGCTCAAGTCTTTCCCGCCGACCAAGCAGACCCGCGTGCTGCTCGCCACTGATGTACTTTCAGAAGGCCAGAACCTCCAGGATTCCTTCTGTGTCATTAATTACGACCTCCCGTGGGCCTTGATCCGCCTCGTGCAGCGGGCGGGACGTGTGGACCGTATCGGCCAAAAAGCAGAAGAGATCGACTGCTACTCCTTCCTGCCTGCCGAGGGTGTCGAGCGCATCATCGGATTGCGCCGTCGTCTCACTCAGCGTTTGAAGGAAAACGAGGAAGTCGTCGGCTCAGACGAAGCCTTCTTTGAGCACCAAAACGCCAACGATGAGGAAGGATTGCGTGATCTCTACGACGAAAAGAACGGCGTGCTCGATGAGCCCGACGACGATGAAGTCGATCTCACTTCTGAGGCCTATGAAATTTGGGCACAGGCGATCAAGACCGATCCCGCGTTGCGCAAGATCATCGAGTCACTTCCGGATGTGGTGTACTCCACCAAGACGCACACACCTCATCCTGAGCATCCACTGCTCACCCCGCCAGGAGTGCTCTCCTACATCCGCACCCAGTCGGATAACGATGCCCTCCTCTGGTTCGATGAGGCTGGTGCGCTGGTCACCGAATCACCGGTTCGTGTCCTGCGCGCTGCGGCTTGCCCTCCAGAAACGCCAGCATTGCCACGTCAGCCCAAACATCATGATCTTGTCCGTAAAGCTGTGGAGACTGTGCAGGAGGAGAGAACACGGGATGGCCAGTCGGGCAGGTTGGGGCCACGTCGTGGGGCACGCTACCGCACCTATGAGCTGCTTCAGGACTATTTGCGTCATCGCCAGGGAGACTTGTTTGTCACTGATGACGTGCGTGCAGCAGTGCAGGCCATCTATGACCACCCGCTGACTACCGAGGCGGTGGACAAGCTGAACCGGCAGCTACGCACAGAGATCAGTAGTGATGCCCTGGCTGAAATGGTCACCAACATGCACCGTGATGACCGCCTGGTGGTGGTGAACCTCCATGATTCCAATCTCAAGGAGCCTCGCATCCTGTGCTCGCTTGGGCTTCAACCCTCCACGCCTTCCTAATTACCATGCACCTTGTCTATGTTGATGAATCAGGCAATTCCGGTAACAACCTGGAGGATGCTCAACAGCCGATCTTTGTTCTCGGAGCCCTTGTTGTCCCGGAAACCGTATGGCAGCTCGTGGAAGGAGAACTCGAAGCTTCGCTCGCCAAACATTTTCCAGACTCACGCTCAACTGAATTGGAAGTTCACGCGGGTGACCTCAGGCAGGGCACACGCAGCTTCAAGGGCGTCCCCATTGCCACCCGTCTTGCGCTTCGCGATGAATGGCTCACCATCGCAGGCAAGCACAAACTCCAGTTCATCTATCGTGCCATCGTCAAGAAGCGTTACCAGCGTTGGATGGAGGGAGTCTTCGGCAAGGGCATCCAGGTGAATCCCCACCTTGCGGCGTTCCCGCTCATTGCGCAGGTCGTGAACAATCTCCTTCGTGACACCGGCCCGAAGACACTCGGGATCATCATCTCGGACGACAATCGCGAAGTCGTTGGGGACATTGAGCGCTTCCTCAAGTTGCTGCGCGCTGATCCGGGCACCTTGGGACTCGACCGCATTATCGAGAAAGGTTTCTTCATCGACTCGTCCAAAAGCTTGCTGCTGCAACTCTCTGACCTTTGCACGTTGCAGGCCCGAAAGAACGAAGAGCGAAAGCTGGGCCTTCCGCCCAAGAGTGTCGATGACAATGGCATCGCGCTCATTCAGCCCCTCATCCACCGAGGTAAAGAATCCATGCCTGATGTCATCCAATGGCTTGAAAAGGTCCAGAAATGAAAGGAGCGGCGAGGCATCCCAGGGGGATGCGGGTCGGCTAAGGGCCGGCCACTCTCGTCGCTAGACCACCTTTAATTTCTGCCGCCAACAATTGCAACTCTCTTTCCAATGTCTCCCGAACAACGCCAAGAAATCACCCGCTCCCTCGCCGCCTTCGACTTTTCCGGCTTGTTCACCGATCCTTCTCTAGGTTGGGAATGGCCCTCAGCAACTGGCAGCAAACTTCGCGTTCCGTATGGCTCAGGCTTCCTGCCGCTTGAGGTCGTCGCCGAAAAGCGCGGCGTCAAAATCCTCCACTGCCCGCCTGATGTCAAAGGCCGCATACCTCTTTCCGAGGAACGGCGCAAGATCGAGAAGGCGGTCACCCCGCTCGCCAGTGAGCACCTGCTCATCTTCACCGATGCCGCCAAGACACGTCAGATTTGGCAGTGGCCTGCCCGTCGTCCTGGCAAGCCTGCGTCACTCCGTGAACTGAATTGGGAGAAGGGCAAGTCGAACGAACTGCTCTATCAGAAGCTCGGCTCCATCTCCTTCACCGTTGCTGAAGAGGAGGGTATCGACATCACGGGTGTCGTCCAGCGTCTCACCGACACCCTCGACCGCGACCGCGTCACCAAGAAGTTTTACGACCTCTTCAAGAAGCAGAAGGACGCCTTCCAGAAGTTCATCAAAGGCCTGTCCGACACCGGCCTCCAGGCTTGGTACACCTCCCTGATGCTGAACCGCATCATGTTCTGCTACTTCCTCCAGCGGAAGGGATTCCTGGATGGGGATCAAAACTACCTCGCCAACCGCCTTGCCCGCGTTCAGGACCAGATTGGCAAAAACAAGTTCCACTCCTTCTACCGCAGCTTCCTCCGCCGCCTGTTCCATGAGGGCCTCGGTTCCCAGGAGCGCAGTCAGGAACTCATCGCCCTCATCGGCACCATCCCGTATCTGAACGGCGGCATCTTCGATGAGCATCCCATTGAGCGTGGCAATCCCGATCTCAGCATCCCGGACGAGGCTTTTGAGAAGGTCTTCAAGTTCTTCGACCAGTTCGACTGGCATCTCGATGACCGCCCCATCGGCAATGACAATGAGATCAACCCTGAAATCCTCGGCTACATCTTCGAGAGACTGACAAACGTTAAGGAACAAAAAGAAAAGGGCGCCTACTACACCAAGGAGGACATCACCGAATACATCTCCAAGAACTGCATCATTCCCTTCCTCATCCACGCCATCGCTGACAAGCTGCCTGTCACTGCATGGCAGCTCCTCCCCGCTGATCCCGACCGCTACATCTACGAGGCCGTCCGTCGTGGTGCGGGCAGCACGGTCGAGGAATGGACGAAGTCACTGCCCAAGAACATCGCCATCGGCCTCGACACCACGAAGCCCGACCTCATCAAGCGCCGCAAAGACTGGAACACCACCACACCGCCATCGCACGGTCTGCCCACCGAAATCTGGCGGGAGACCGTCTCACGCCACCAGCGCTGCCATGAACTGCGTGCCAAACTCCGCGCAGGTGAGGTGAAGACCATCGACGACTTCGTCACCCTCAATCTCGACATCCGCCAGTTCGCCCAGGATGTCATCGAGAGCGCCGACGCCTCGCTCCTGCTGGCCTTCTTCGAGCGCTTGAAGAAGCTCTCCGTGCTGGACCCCACCTGCGGCTCAGGAGCCTTCCTGTTTGCCGCGTTGGAGATCCTGGAGCCACTCTACACCGCCTGCATCCAGCGCTTCCGGGCCATCCTTGCCGACTGGCAGAGCAGCGGGGAAAAGCACCCGAATTGGGAGAAGGAAATCAAAGCCATCCTCGACCACGCTGCCGCGCACCCGAACGAAGGCTACTACATCCACAAGACCATCATTGTACACAATCTTTACGGAGTAGACGTTCAAGAGGAGGCTGTAGAGATTTGCAAGCTACGCATCTTCCTCAAACTCGCCTCCCAGCTTGAGCTTGGTCAGCAAGTTGAACCCTTGCCTGACATCGACTTCAACATCCGCGTCGGCAACACCCTCGTCGGCTACGCCACGCGGGATGAGGTCCGCCGAGCCTTCACGGAGCATCAGGGCGGAGGCAAGGTCAGCCAGCTCCTCCTCGGTGGCATCGAACACAGTTTGGACGATTATCGCCGCATCGAAGAACAGGCCGAGGACGCAGACCGCGCCTTCCAGCGCTTCCATCATCTCCAGGAAGCCACGAAGATGGACGCTGCAGAGTTTCGTAGCGCCAAGCAGAATCTTCACCGCACGCTCGAAATCATGCGGGAACAGCTCGACCGTTTCCTCGCCAGCGACTATAACAAGAACAACCTCAAAACAAACGCCGCATTCGTCAAGTGGCGCAATTCGCACCAGCCCTTCCACTGGTTCATCGAGTTCTACGGCATCATGAATAAAGGCGGGTTCGATGTGATCATCGGCAATCCGCCCTATGTGGAATATCGCGAAGTTATTTCCACATACACAGTGCGTGGCTACGATACACTGCCCTGCGGTGATCTATATGCATTTACGATGGAACGTGCCTGTGCGGTCATTCGCCCTCACGGCCAGATCGGCCTTATCGTTCCCATCTCCGTGAGCAGCACAGATGGTTTCGCTTCACTACAAAGCCTCTTGAGATCCAAGCTGGCGAATCTGTCGCTTTCCTGTTACTCGAATCGACCAAGCCAGATATTCGAGGGTGCCCAAAAGCGACTGGCTTTGGTGATGGGAAGCAAAGCAGTTCCGACCGCGAGCATTCTCTGTTCTCGATATATTCGCTTTGGTCGCAATGAACGTGCATACCTGATGGAGACGATGCACTTGGTTGAGAACTTGAAGCCCTGTGCCGTCCTGCCGTGTTCAATAGAGAAGATAGGCTCTCCTCTTGAAGCACGAGCATTCTCTCGTCTTTCAGGAATACCCAGAACCCTTGGGCTATCTACCAGTGACACTGGTCGAAAGGTGTTTTACACCCGCAAGTTTGGCTACTTCTTGGATTTCCTTACTCGGGCTCCAAAGATGAAGAGCCTTCGCGATGGGAGTGCAGGGCAGCCTTCTGAATTGAAAACACTCGGTTTTGGGAATGAAGATCATCAATATGCTGCCATTGCTGCTTTGAGTTCGAGCACATTTTTCTGGTTCTGGAACGTGCTGTCTGATTGTCGAAACCTGAATCGTCGTGACGTGATGGTGTTCCCGCTTTGTTTATCCGACATCGAGCCAAAGCTACTCTCCCGATTGACTGAGATTGGTAGGCGCTACATCAAAGCATTGTTCGCTTCATCGTCATGGATGCAGAAAAGTGGATGGTCGATTGAGACCTTCAACTTTGGCGAATGCAAACCGATCATCGACGAGATCGACACCGTGTTAGCGAAGCACTACGGCTTCACGGAAGAGGAACTCGATTTCATCCTGAACTACGACATCAAATACCGCCTCGGTCTCGGCCGCGATGGCGGTGCGGACGATGAGGAAGCCATCGAAGAATAACCCATCCCTGCTCACTCACTTATGGAACTGGTAGGCAATCTCTGGCCCGTCGTGGATGCGGCATCTGGTTTAGTGCAGCGTTTCTTCATGCGCGGCTACGCCATGCAGGCGGCTGACTCCATCATCAGTCAGACGCTCAACGCACTCGCCGCTTCCGACTTCCTTGCCGCACAGGTGTTTTCTGTGCCGCAGAAATACTGCTACACCAGTGAGCACGGAACGCTGAAAGGCTGCGTGCCGATTGCCGACTTTCACCTGCTCCAGTCAGGAATCATCGAAGAAGCCATGCGTGAGGTGGAGGCTGGTGGGCCGCAGTTCCTGGGCATCCAAGCCGATGAAGAGGGGGTGCGCCAAGTCGGAGAGAAACCCAGATTCCCCGATGACCCCTACTTTGTGGTGACCATGCTACTAGAAACAGCGGAGGGGCAGCTCCTGCCACAGCTTTAACCCGCAAGAGAGATGAACCCCGCCTACGCCCATGTCCGCTTCCGTGCCGAGCTGCCCAAGGGCGGACTCCCGGAGCGCTTCGGCATCGTCACCGCCTGGAATCCCGATGGCATCCCCACGGATGCCGCCAGCAATCACGCCACCACCGCCCGCCTCGAAGCCATCCTCCAAGCCGAGGCCTTGCCCCATTTCCCCGTCACCGGCGGCTCACCCGACTTCACCCACGCCGAACCCGGCTTCGGCATCATCGCCGATCAAGCCCGGATCGTCGCCCTTGGCCGCGAGTTCCGACAAGAAGCCGTCTTCTGGATCGACCGTGGCATCGTGCATCTTTTACCCTGCGCGGATCAACCACACCAAGTTGTTGGCCTTTGGAATGAACTCGCCACCGGAGCCGCCGCGCACCCGACCTTTCACTTTCGCGGCCCGCTCTCCCTGCTCGATACTCCCACCACAGCCTTCCTCTGTTCCACTCAATGTCCCGGCGATGCCATCCTCGAAGCCTATGCTTGGGCGCGTCGCCAGTGCGATGAACAGACGGCCATCATCTCTGGCTTTCACACTCCGGTGGAGAAAGACGTTCTCGCCATCTTGGCACGCCGTGGTGCCCGTATCCTTTGGGTGGCCGCCCGCGATCTACCAGTCGTCATGGATGAGGCGCTGCGTCAGGCCGATGAAGAGGGACGGCTAATAATACTCAGCCCGTTTGATTTCAAAAAGCCAAACCGTCCAACTCAAAAGTCCTGTTCTCAGCGCAACCAGTTCATTCTGCGTTGGACCCAGACGCACTACATCGCAAATGCGGCCCCAGGAAGCGCTCTGGCCAACGACCTGCGCATTCTGCTTTGAAGTCCCACCATTACGCCATGAAACCCACCACAGAATCCCTGATTGCAAACGCTGCTGGCGAACTCAAACACACCCGCGCCAATTTGAATTCACCGCAGGATGCTGCCCGGTGCGCTGAACTGGAGGCAACCCTTCATTTTTTGATGGCTGGAAAGTCGCATATCCAAATCAGCGATTCGAAGATTTTAGCGGAACTGACTGCGTTGTCACAAGGCAGCGCAGCCGCTCTCGACGATGAGGATCTGATCCGTATACCCGCGCCGTTCGATGATGAGTTGGATGACAAGGAGTTTGACAGCCTCTGGGATGCACTGACAGAGCAGATCCTGGACAAATGGCACGGAGACTCGCCAGACGCCGAAGTCGAAGTCCTCAGATATCTGCGAGTCGCAACGGTTGTCTGCCACCGACCTCTGCCAAGGCCAATTGCGCAACTACTTGAAGAGATGCGGCGGACATATGCACATGGCTTCTATCAATCCGCAGTGAGTTTGGCTCGTACGATCTTAGAGAAAGCCGTCACAGAACTAGCGGCCGAAAGAGGGCTGATCGCCAAGCCCCAAAACACTGCCGAATACTACAAGCAATATCCGCCGAGCCGGAGATTGGACGCATTACTCGGCTCCACTCCTCACGACCTTGAACGTGCCACCATCTGCTACCGTGAAGCGAGTGCTGTCATCCACGGCCAGAGATCGCTGGGAGAAAAAAGAGCTTTGGCCATTCTCCGCGAAGTCACCTTCTTGCTGGGCATCCTTTACTCCGACAACCGAATCTAGAAACTTCATAACACCATGTCCCAAAACCCAACCGACGATGTTCCCGCCGCACTGCAACTCCTGCAAGGAGCACTTGGCGAAGAAGAGGCACGCATCCGCAAAGAAGGCTCAAAAGCCATGGAAAGCGGAGACTACGACACAGCCACCTCAGTGATCGAATTCGCGAAGAGGCTTCTGACCTTTCAGGGAAAGGTAGCCGCCTTGGAAGTCGAGTGGGCCGAACTCGAAGACTTGCGCGACAAAGCAACACCCGAGGTCCAGGAGATCGTAAGTAAACGCTTCTTTGGCCGTAGCAAGCGCGGCGACATTACTTCCCAGGACGACTACTGCGCCCCGATCCTCCGTGTTCTCATCGAGATGGGTGGCAGCGGCAACACCAAGGACGTGATCGTGAAAGTGGGGGAGAAGATGAAAAGCATCTTCAAACCGAAGGACAAAGAAAAAACAGCCACCCGGGCCAAAGAACTCCGGTGGCAGAACAACACCCGGTGGGCTCGGCAAGCCATGGTAGATGACGGACGGATGAGAGCTGACAGCAAAACTGGCGTCTGGGAAATCTCCGACAAGGGTCGTGCTTGGCTGAAGAAGCACTGAGCCGCGGCCGCTTCCCTCTTCTCATCGGCAACCCTGTAACCCTGTTCCGTGAGGCTGGTGTTCTAGCACATTCAAAAGTAATGCCCGACCAACGCTCCCATTGGCTGAAGAAGCTGCGCAAGCTGAACCCCAATCGCTCGAAAGCGAAGGGGGCGGCTCCGCACAAGCCTTGTTTGCTTTTGTGCCTCCTAGACATGGCACAGGACGGGGAACTGGTGACGCCGGAAGTGACCAAGACGCCGGGGCTGCACGTGCGGTTCAATGCCTTTAGCTCGATCACGCTGCCGCGCTGGGGTGGGAAGGCCGATGTTTCGTATCCCTTTTTTTATCTGAGGTCACAGGGGTTTTGGACGCCGCTCGACGCTGAGGATCGTCTTTCGACCAGCGTGGAGGTGACGGAGCGCATCCGACTTGATCCAGAGTTCTTTGCGCTGATCCATGATCCGGACTTCCGGCGCAGCGCGCGAATGATCCTGGTGGAGCTGTACTTCCCCACGGCGGAGCGTGTGGCTCTCTATGCGCTCCTGGGAGTCCAAGCGCAGACGATGGAATTTCAGAAGGAGCTGAAGGCCATTGATCGGGACGTGGCGATGGATGCCCTGAAGCAAGGGAGGTCTGCCCGGTTTGGCGTGCAGGTGGTCTGCGGCTACCAGCATACATGCGCGCTGACTGGATACCGGATCATCACAGCGTCTGGAGAGTCCGTCGTCGAAGCCGCCCACATCGAGCCCTGGGCAAAGACCCGCAATGATGACCTCCACAACGGCCTAGCGCTATCCCGCAATGCGCACTGGGCTTTTGATCGGGGCCTGTGGTCCGTGGATGATGACTTTCGCATCCTGGCAGAACCGAAGCGCTTCCAAGAATGGGGCCCCGAAGGTCTGCGGCTAACAGGCTACTGCGGACGGATGCTACAGTTCGCCCCTCACGCCACCTTGCGCCCTCACAGCGAGTATCTGCGGCGGCATCGGCAGCAGTGGGGGTATTGAAGAGGCGGCGTCCCTTGACGAAGGACAGATCATTCCATTCACAGCCTGTGGGTAATCGGCGAAGTTCATGAGAAGCGGCCAAGCATGGACGCTCCCGACCGAAGCAACCCTGCCCCTGCCGAGAGCGAAGTCACGAAACCAGAAGTTGCGCTATTGGCAACAAAGCAGAGGGCAATTGCATTGAGGTCTGGTCAGCATCGTAGATCGTCGCGCCAAGATTGTCAGCACGGCAGGCCAACGGTGCGAGCGTCGCGGGATGTTTGTGGGTGTGTTTGTGTGTCCATGATGCAGGCAGGATGCCGTCGCACCTTGATGGGGCCTAGAAGGCCCCAAGCCTGACACTGGCTGGAAGCCAGCGATCCCAAGAGAAGAAGGCTCAGAAGTGGGGAATCTTTTTGCCATCCATTTTTCTGCCATTTCTTCTTCCTTGTTGATTCGCCGTGCTCACCCTTCGCGCAAAAATCCACAACGACGAGCCGGTCCCTCACCTCCTCATCCGACCACGGATGACTCTCTTTCACCCATCGGCAATTCAGTCGCTCCGGGCTCACAGAGCCCAGCTACAGCCAACCGCCTCCGCCCCCATGTGTTACCTATGTCCTGAACCAAAGGTGTTACCCATGTCCTGACCGAGCCCGGTATAAAATCATTCTTCTGCCCCCATTCTCCTGCCTACCTCATTTTCAAAAAACGTTGCCTTCTGGCCCCACTTCCGCCATTATTCGACCATAAATGGAATTAGCGTCGCGATTCTTCAAAGTGCCTGCGGGCCATTTTTTCCTCTTAGGTCCTCGTGGCACGGGGAAGACGAGCTGGACGCAGCAGATGTTCCCTGCGGCGCTGCGGGTGGATCTGCTGGACCCTGGCACGCTGCGGGAGATGGCCGCGCGCCCTGAGCGACTGCGCGAGCGGCTGGGCGGACTGCCTGGCACAGAGACGGTGGTCATTGATGAGGTGCAGAAGCTGCCGGAGCTGCTGGAGGTGGTTCATGGCCTGATCGAGGAAAAAACCGGGCTGCGCTTTGTGCTCACCGGCTCCAGCGCCCGCAAGCTGCGGCGCGGCGGGGTGAACCTGCTCGGTGGCCGGGCCAGCGCCACGACCATGCACCCCTTTTTAGCCGCAGAGCTGGGGCAGGCGTTCCTCCTGGAGGAGGCCCTGCGCGTCGGCATGTTGCCGGTGGTGAGGGGCGCGGCTGATCCCGCCGAAACGTTGCGCGGCTACAACGGGCTGTATCTGCGGGAAGAGGTGCAGGCGGAGGGGCTGGTGAGAAACATCGGTGCCTTCTCCCGCTTCCTGGAGGGCATCAGCTTTTCCCAGGCCAGTGTGCTCAACCTGGCCAATGTGGCACGGGAATGTCAGGTGAACCGGAAGACGGTAGAGGGCTTTTTAGAGGTGCTGGAGGACCTGCTGCTGGCCTTCCGGCTGCCCGTCTTTTCCCGCCGCGCCAAACGAGCGATGGCGGTGCATCCGAAGTTCTTCTTTTTCGATGCCGGCGTCTTCCGCGCCAACCGCCCGGTGGGACCGCTGGACTCGACGGCGGAGATCGATGGAGCCGCGCTGGAAGGCCTGGTGGCCCAGCACCTGCGCGCCTGGTGTGATCTGAGCGCAGGCGGGCACCAACTGCATTACTGGCAGACGAGCACCCAGGTGGAGGTGGACTTTGTCATCTATGGCGAGGGCGGACTTTACGCGGTGGAGGTAAAAAACACGGACCGTGTGCGCCCGAAAGACCTGCGCGGGCTGAAAAGCTTTGGCACGGACTACCCGGAGAGCCAGCGCTACCTGCTTTACCGTGGCAAAGAAAGACTGCTGCGTGACGGCATCCTGATCCTACCCGTGGAGGCCTTTTTGCAACAGATCGTCCCCAACACCTTTCCCGCATGACCGTCCTCGAACACATCGTCTCCTCACTGCAAGCCGCCGCTGCCTACAATAAGCACACAGCGCCCCGCCCTCGGTCATCCTGTGGACGGATGGTCAGCGGCTCTGGGAATCCGTGGCTAGTCGGATCGGCGAGTGGCTGGAGCGCTTTTACATCCTTAATCCCGATGAAGTAGGGCCAAACTGCGGCCCCTCGACCTGGATTCGCTATCAACTGACCGCTGATGCCGAGGCCGGGAAGCAGGGCATCCCCGTCATTTATCTGCCCGGCATTTCGCGTCAGGCCTTCCGCTCTCCCATCGGTTTTCCCTGAAGAAGCGAGGCACCTCTACGCGCTGCAATTTCTCGGCCAATTCTGGACGCAGTTCAATGCCAAGGACTGGACCCCTGCCGCCCTCCTGAGTTCCGCCGATGGCGGTCTGGGCCTGGATTTGGCGAAGGACAACGGAACCGTGCAAGCATTAGCGACGCAACTGGCCAGCGTGCTGGAAAGTCCTGTCTCCAGCTTCCAAGGCAAACGCCTGGAAGCGGCGGACTTCAACACGCTCTCGGTAACTGATCCCGCCGGGATGCTGCTGCGCTGGATGTGTGACCCAGAGAAGGTCAAAGCAGATTGGCCCGCTGAGCGGATGAGCCCGATCAAAGGACTCGATCCCAAATGCCGCTGCTCACTCGCACCTTGATGGGGCCTAGAAGGCCCCAAGCCTGACACTGGCTGGAAGCCAGCGCTCCCTAGAGAAGAAGGCTCAGAAGTGGGGAATCTTTTTGCCATCCATTTTTCTGCCTTCCTCATTCGCGCTGTGCACCTTCGCTCAAAAATCCACAACGACGAGCCGGTCCCTCACCTCCTCATCCGACCACGGATGACTCTCTTTCACACATCGGCAATTCACTCGCTCCGGGCTCACAGAGCCCAGCTACAGCCAACCGCCTCCGCCCCCAGATGTTTAGGCCACGCACAACGCAGCGCTACCGGGACCCGGTCACCCTCACCTCTTCATCCGACCACGGATGACTCTCCGAACTTTTCACTCTTTACTGCCCCCTCACTGCCTCCGCCCCCAGATGTTTACGCCGCGCACAACGCAGCCCTCACTTCCCCTTCACCGCCAGAAAGGGCCGGAGCTTTTCCAAGGTCTTGGGGCCGATGCCGGGCACGTGCAGCAGATCGTCGATCTGACGGTAGGGACGATTTTCGATGATGCGGAGGGCCATGGACTCGCCAATGCCGGGGAGCGTCATGAGTTCATCCCGCGAGGCGCGATTGGGATCGAGCGGTTCGCCATCCGTCGCCGCTTTGGTCCCACCGCCGCTGAGCGCGGCGACCTCTGCCTCCTCCCGCCGTGCGGTGCGGCGTTCGTCGGAGATCGCCTCCCAATCCGTGAACGCCCACGCCCCAGCCCCACGGCGCGCGGCGATGAGCTCTAAATCCGTCAGGTGCTGCTTCCACTCCACCGCAGCAGTTCCATCCGGGCGCTCCCGAGCGACACCGAAGGCGCGAGCCCAGCCTTTTTCCACCAGCCATTCGGCCAGATCCCGACCGTCTGCGGTGGTGATGAAGGCATACACGCGCGAGTATCGGGGATCGCCACGCGCATCCGCAAAAGCGGTGTGGACGGTGAAGGGTTTTTTGAGCTGTTCGACCGTGGCCTTCTTTGCGGTCTCCCCCACGCTGATCGCGTTGGCGACATCGGTGATGCCAAACCAGCGCCGTTGGTCCAAAAGCCGCTTCGCGTTGCTCGTGTCGTTTTGCACATGGATCTCCATGCAATCCGCGCCATACAAGCGGACGGTGGTCGTTTCCCCATCGGGAAACCGAACCGCGAAGCTATCGCCATCTGCCCACTCGGCAGGCACTAGCCGACAGCCTTTAAACTCCTGGAGAGGTTCCGCAGCTAGCGCGGCAGAGGCCCAGGCCAACAGCACGACCAGACCGATCCATCCGGCGATCCTTGGTGATGATGACTCGACTCCCTGCATGAACCTGACATGGCAGGCTTCCCTGCTGCGGTCAAGCGACAGGCTCGTTCATGTTGGCCGCCAAGCATCCCATTCCGTGGATTCTGTGGATGGTAGATCCCGACATCGACGACGGACGAGTACGAGCACGAAGAACCCAATCCCAGATGCCTCTGCTCCCACGCCCCTGGATGGGGCCTAGAAGGCCCCAAGCTGTACACTGGCAGGCCTGTTCTCCGAAGTAATACGAAGGAGGAAAAGCCAGCGCTATTCAGGGGGTACAGCTCCTCAATTCTCTGGCACCTCGATGAGTCGTATTGGCAGATCTCGCGCACCATGCATCACCCGCTCAATGCTTAGCCTAGCATCATAGCGGTAGAAGATGAGGTGCTTGTCAAAGGGACGGGGAGCTTGCAAACTTCGGATGCCTCTAAGCTCGTCTGCCTGAAAGTGACGTCGAACACCAAGCGCCGGATCGACAGCGAGCTGCTGAATGGATTGGTCGATCGCATGCAAATATCGTTCTGCCACGACGGAGTCAGCGTTCTCCAGATACCATCCGTATTGAGAAGCCATATCCCGCTCCGCACACTCAGCAATGACGACGGGTAGGCTCATGGGCGGGCACTTTGACGAATGGCCTCAAGCACTGTGGCGTCGTAGGGCCGGTGAGGTGATCGCACTCCTTCGAGCAGGGCGGCCTCCAGCGCTGGGGATTCATCGAACTCTTGGTGCTCGAGAACGCGAAGGGCCTCGCGAATCACCTCGCCTTCGTCGGCGTAGCGCCCGGTGTGGACGAGGCGTTCGACGAGCTGAGCCAAAGCGGGTGGAAGGGCGACGGTCATGGGCGCATTTTACGACGATGGCGGGTGTTGTCGAGTTTTAGCTCTTGGGTTGTGGGGGGGCTAGAGGGCGCCAAGCCGTTTTTCGGGGAGGGATTGGCCGCAAAAGATCGCAGAGATCGCAAAGAGGCAGCACGGGCCTTCAATCACCAACTCTGCATCCCATTCTGTGGATGGTAGATCCCGACATCGACGACGGACGAGTACGAGCACGAAGAACCCAATCCCAGATGCCTCGGCTCACTCGCCCCTTGATGGGGCCTAGAAGGCCCCAAGCCGGACACTGGCTGGAAGCCAGCGCTCCCTAGAGAAGAAGGCTCAGAAGTGGGAAACCTTTTTGCCATCCATTTTTCTGCCTTCCTCATTTGCCCTGTGCTCCTTCGCGCAAAAATCCACAACGACGAGCCGGTCCCTCACCTCCTCATCCGACCACGGATGACTCTCCGAACTTATCACTCTTTACTCTTCACTCATTACTGCCCCCTCCCCACGGCGACCCGGTCATCTCGCCGCCCCCCTTTCCTATCTTCCCTGTTGATTCGCTATGCTCACCCTTCGTCCTCCTTGCAGTCGTCTGTCTCGCTGCGCTCGGCTCCTCCCTTCCTCATTCGCCCGGACGCTTTGACTTTGCCCGCGAGTGGGTCATTTTTTGCTTCAACTTCTTCTCCCGTCGGCTAGACTATGAACAATGAAACTCCGCCTCGATCTGCTGACCCAGCTCACCGACCAGGACATTCTGGACGAGGTGCTGGAGACCAATCCCCGCTTCAAGCCCGAGCCGCTTTTCTCCAAAACCGGAGTTGGGAGTCTGTCATCGGTTTCAACCGAGGAACGTGCGAACGAGGTGGAGCGCAGCACGGCTTTAATTCAGAAAGCCAAAGAGCGGTTGAAGAAAGCTGGAACGAGCAGCAACGGCGAGAGTGCTCGCTGATCGAACTGTTGGATTTCCTCAGAGGCTGCCATCGCAACGCGCCGTTCTTGTTTTTTAACGGCAATACTTTTGCTGGGATCGGGAGGCAAATCATCACGCTGGTGATGGCGGATCTGCCCACGCTGCGGTTGCGTGAGGTAGTTTCTGCCACCGCGCACTACATCGCGGGTGTATTGGACCGGGAGGTCATGATCCAGATTGTGGAGCAAATGTGTGCCGCTGCCGATCTAGTCGCTGGCACGCGGGTGCGGACGCTGAGGGGTAGCAGCGAGGGGGTGGTGGTGAGGGTGCTCGACGACGGGCGGATCGTGTGGCGCACGAACGCGGGCACGGAATTGACCGCGCTACCCGAGTCTCTGACACGGCTCGATGTGCCGGAGGAATGAGGGTATGGTTTTTTTAGTACTCGTACTCGTCCGTCGTTCTCCTCCTTCGGTCGTGGCTTGGTGTGGAGTGAGTGTGCTGGTTGGCTGCTGGACTCCGACGGAAAGATGCCGTCGCACCTTGATGGGGCCTAGAAGGCCCCAAGCCTGACACTGGCTGGAAGCCAGCGCTCCCTAGACATGGGGGATCTTTTTGCCATCCATTTTTCTGCCATTTCCAGCTCTTCCTTCGTCCCAAATCCTCATGACGTGCCGTATAAACACTCCAATCAGCCATTTGAGAAGGGAAGTTCGACACCACAGTGAATTGCCCCCGAAGACATCGATCAGTTCTCCCAGCAGCTTCCGCAACTGGTCACCGAAGAGTTGAGGGGCTTTCCCGAGGCCGCCCTTCTGTCTGTAGGTTGACCTGGCGACTTTCCCGGACGCAAGGCGACCACGCCTGTCAACGGTCTGGGTTTTTCGGCCGCCAGTTCCCCAGATCTACGGTTCCCCAAACAGCGCACCGCTTTTCATCCAATCCTGGATCAAGCGACGGAAGGCGATGGCTGCCGGGGTGTCTGCCTCGGGCTGCCAGACCAGCATGAGTGGGACGGTGCGCAGGGGGCGCAGCGGGACGAGGGTGACGGCACCGGGGATCATCGGGCGGATGCTATCTGGCACGACGCCGACTCCGGCACCCGCTTCCACATAACTTAGCACAGTTCCGATCAAACTGGGTGTATGCACAAGCCGGGGCGTCACGCCTGCATCCCGACAGGCCGCCAGGATCTCATCGTGGAAGCCGACGCCTTCGCGCCGGGCCAGCACGATCATTGGCTCCCCCGAAAGCGACTTCCAGTCCACCCACTTGCGCTTTTCCCAGGGATGCCCCGCAGGCACGGCGGCACACAGTGGCTCGTCCCGCAACAGCAGGGTGTGCAGCGCTTTACCCCCCTGCCCTGGCACGGGTCGTGTCAGCCCCATGGACAGTCTCCCGCCCGCGACCATCTCCCAAACGCGCTCTGGAGTGCGCTCCTCCAGCCGCACTGAAACGAGTGGATACCGGGCGCGAAACTCTCCCAACAACCGACCCAAAAATCCCTGCGTCGGGGGGCCGATGTAGCCGAGGCGCAGCTCCCCTTCCTCGCCCGCTGCCGTTCGGCGCACCCGCCGCATTGAGGCCTCGACATGCTCAAAGATGGACGCCACCTCCTGCAACATCACCGCCCCCGCAGCGGTCAATCGCACCATGCGGCGATTCCGATCAAAGAGTTGCAATCCCAAGTCCTGCTCAAGCTCCTGCACGGCCCGACTGAGCGCGGGCTGGGCAATGCTGAGCCGCCGCGCTGCGCGGGAGAAGCTCAGCTCTTCAGCTACGGCCTGAAAATATCGCAAGTGGCGGAGTTCCATCGTTGCCCAGACTGTGATGCCGCCCAGGCATCACTGCCAATTGAAAACGAGGATATCTTCAGGCGTTATGCCTCAGCCCAACTCACTGCGGACTAGGCATCGCCCAGACGACGGGGCTGGAGGGCTGGGTCCTGAGGAAGACAGCCTCACCGGCGGGGAGGAGACCAGTGGCATCCAGATTTTGGAAGGATCCAGAAGCACTGGTCACCCACCAGTGATACGCCCCCACATCCACCAGCCAATAGCCTTCAAACGCAGAGCCATTCCAGCGCTGCAAACGATCCGCAGACGCTTGACTGCTCGAACCCGTGAATCCATCTGCGAGAGTCAAATGGGCGGAGGCCGGACTGCCCGTCAAGGGCCACGGCAGGGCGATCAAGTTATTCCCGGACACCAAGCCACGCTTGAAATCATTGCCGCGAATGTAGCCAGACATCACCAATGTCTTTGCCGTCCCCACGATCTTCATCATCAACCCAGTGCCAGGGGCGATCACGCGGCCATCTTGCACGGCCACGGACCCGGAACCCACCGTGGTCCATTGGTTTGGCTTCTGCGCGGATGCACCCCACTTCAACAAGAAGTAACCCGCGTAGGCACCGTTGTCATAATACAGCGCCTGGTCCGCCGTAGCCGCACTGCTTGCACTGGTGAAGTGATCCTTGTCAAACGTCCCGGCGAGGGTGGCATGAGGTCTCACGCAGATGCGCGCCCCGGCCAGACCGGTCGATGGCAAGGCGGTCAGCGTTGAGTGGGGCGAATTGTAATCGAGCTCGATAAAACCATCCCCGATGAAGGCCACGTCAAATCGTTGTCCCTCATACGCGCCACTGCACACTTCGACATAATAACTCGCATCAGGATCAACGATCAGATGATGCGCCGCCACATCGTCCAAGAGCAAAGCCCCATCACTGACCGATGCGATCCGCCCGAAGTAAATCGGAGCCTGAAGAAAGCTGAGCCCGACCGAAGATACCCCTGGCTGAAGCACGCGCGTCTGCCAGCCCAAGGCATCCCCGACCGCCACCTGCCCGCCGCCGTGCGTGACCCTCAGCCGCACGATTCCCAACGCTGGATTCTGACCTGGAGCCGACTGCAAATCGCCCCACTCTAGCAATGCCATACCACCGGCCAGATCCGTGCGCACAGGGCTGATGGAAAGGGGCGACCACGCCACGAGGTCCACCGACTTTTCCAGCGCATACTGCACATCCGTGATAGCGCCTGGCACCTCGAGGCGCGCCGTCACTTGACCGGTCAGAGAGGTCACCAATCGCAATTGTTCACCCACCTGAACCGCGCTGCTGGCGCTCGCGCCTGTCGCATATTCCATCAGATCCGCAGCGCCATCGCCATCGGGATCGCCACCCGTGCCCGATACCCGACCACTGGCCTGCCACTGCGCAAAGGTGCTGGGATAAGGCAGCGCGGAAGAGCCATCCGCCTGCACTGACCACCGATCCGCCGGGATGATCTGGAGCGGCTGGGAGGCACTTTGCCAGGCGAGACGCATCTCTGCATTGCCGCTGCCTTCAAAGTACTCGACCACCACCTCCACCGGCACACCCGCCGTGAGGTTGACATTGCCACTGTCTTGCTGGGAGCTGTGCGCATTCCATTGGCCAATCACGGCAGCGCCATTCACCCAGACTCGCACGCCATCATCACTGGTGGAGGTGAGGGTGTAAGTCTCGCTATACTTCGGCAGCAACCACCCACGCCAGCGCACGCTAAAGCCGTCCGCAGCCAAACGTGCATCTGGAGTCTGCGCTGCCCAATCAAAATCGATCGTCGTATCCAGGCGACTGAACCGGAGTCGCTCAAAGTTGGTTCCAGCGAAGTAGTCCGCAGCAAGTCCATGCTGCCCTGGCTGAACGGTTCCCGCCGCTGCTGCCATTACCTGCACGTATTGAAGTCGCGTCAGGCCCGGCGCAGCGCTGCCATTATCAAGGGTCAATCGGCCATCCAGGACATTGACCCTCTGGGTCACAACCTTGGATCTCCCCGCGCCCAAGCGCTCCGCAGTGAGCAGATCCTGCCCCTCGACACGCACGGTATTGATGGATGATCCAGCCGCATCACCTGCACCGACAGTGACATCATAGGCACCGTTCGGCACTTCCAGTTCCCAGGTGGCACCAGCATCCAGACCGATATGGGTATCAAGTTTCTGATCCACGACCGCATTGCGATCCCGAGCAGACGCAGACTGATCCGCGCTCCAGCCATATCGCAAACCCGACCGCGCAGCAAAAACCGCGCCTGTATCCGCCACATAGCCCACGGGAATCACCGCGCCGACAGGTTGAAAATTCACCCAGGCAGCAAACGCAGACGGCGGCACATAGCGCACCGACACCGTGTTCGATGCCAGCGATCCATTGCCAGCCGCATCCGCCGCTACAGCCGCTGGCAGACGAACCGTCACCACCCCAGGCGCTGTGGCCTGCACCGTGGCCACATGCACTGTCCCTGCGGACGACAACGCGATGACGCTGCCATTCGTAACGACGTAATCTCCAACCGCCAGCCCAGACACGTTTTCGCTAAACGTTGCTTGAACCGCAAAGGTAGGCACCTCTGCGACGGAGACATCCGAACTCAACACAACCGTCGGTGCCACCACGTCCGGCGGCACAAAAGTCACACTCAAGGTATTGGAAGCGAGACTCCCATTGTCCGCCGCATCCTTCACCGCACCAGCCAAGAGCCGCACCGTCACCCCACCCGCAGCGACGGGTGTGATGGTGACGGAGTAAGTCGCCCCGCTCCCACTCAGACCCGAGGCAACGCCATTGACCACCACGAAATCACCCAGCACCAATCCCGTCACGGCCTCTGTGAAATTGACGTTAACCGCAAAGGCACCCGCCACCGTCGAAGACCCAGTGGAAAGCGCAACTGAAGGGGCCGTCACATCGGGCGGGGTGTAGGTGGTGCTGACGGTGTTGGAGGCAAGGTTCCCCACGCTGGCGATGTTCACGGCTCTGCCAGCGGGCAAGTGCACGGTGACCGCCCCCCCGACCGTCGGATTCACACGCAGAGTAAACGCATTGCCACTGCCCGAGAGCGTGACAGCAGCACCGTTGGTGATGACAAAGTCGCTGGCCGTCAATCCCGTGATCGAGTGCTCCGCAGACACGGCCACGTCGAAGGGACCACTCACCGCCGCAGGGGCACTGAGCGTAATCGCGGTGGCAGGTAGCACTGGTGCGGAGGCTTCCGCACTGTCCAGCGACAGCAGGTAGGCCACCAAATTTGTCAAGTCCTGGCCGGTTGGCTTCAGGGTATTGTGCGCCGTCACCGCCGCAGCAAGAGTCGCCGCACTGCCATCGTGCAAATACGGAGCCGTCGCCCAGAGACCGCGCAGCGTCGGCGTGTCAAGTCCTGTCAAGGCCCCGCCCAGTCGCTGACCACTACTTGGCTTTAACGTGCCGACATTTTGGAACACACCGAGGCTACTACCGGTGAATTGCGCTCCACTATGGCACTGGGCGCAGTTCATGTTTTCAAACACCACTTTCCCCGCCGCCGCTGCGGTCGTCAGAGAACCATTCGCATTCCGATGCGGACTATCATCCTCCGTGCTGAGCGATGCCACATAAGCGGCCAACGCATCCAGGTCTGCACTGCGACCTGCATTCGGCGTGGATAGCGATGCGTGCGGGCTGCCGCTGGTGATCAAGCCCGTGCCTTGGGCGAGCCCACGGATCTGATTTTCAAAGTCCTGGACCTCGTCAAAGTTTCCGCTCCAGTGCAGCGGCCCTTGTGCCGTGCCACCGTGGCCGCGCAGGGTGATGGTGTTTCGCAAGCCCTCTCCAACTCCGGTGAAGTCCCAGATGCGACCGTCCTGAGCCCCATCATTATGACAAGCCGCGCAGGAGATGTATTGCTGAAAGGCCACACGCGTATCCGCCGCATCATAGAAGTGGCGTTTGCCCGTCAAGACATTGGCTGGCAGCTTTTCCGTCGTAATGCAGTTCAGAGTCGCGATCAGAGTAGGCGTCTGATCCCGACCATCAATAAGTGCCCCGACATCATGCACCGTCAGCGTGCGATCCATGAAGTTCTGCACGTAAATTGTCCGTCCATCCGGACTGATGGCGATGCCCTGCGGAGCGCGTCCCGCCGAGAAGCGGCGGATCTCCTTCTTATTCCACGCATCGATCACGGCGACTTCGCGACTGCCTTCGAGAGCGACAAAAAGATAGCCACCAGTGCGATCAAAGACGCCGTTGCTGGCGATGCCCGCATTGTCAAAATCGACACGGTCCGCCACGGCATCCGTCGCCGCCGGCACGCCACTGGTCAGCACGATCCTACTGGTGATGCTGCGGATCGTCTGGTCATGCGTGAGCTCCTGCCCATCACGCAGCATCCCGCGCTTGATGTTATCCTGCTTGCTCGGCACCCATGCCGTGCGGCCATCGGGGGAGATGATGGCAGGCCCGAGGTAGTTGGGGATGCCGCGACCAGTGCTCTGCGTATCGGGGCGCTCGCTGTGCTGCAGGATCACGGTCTTTTCGATGGCGAGAGTCGCCGTCAGCACACTCAGGACTTCCGCACCAGTGGTGGCATTGGTCGTGATGGTCGCCGTCTCTTCACCCGGCAAACGTGGCGTGATGAAGCGACTGACCAGGACCCTGACACCATCCGCACTGACGGACAGATGCCGTGCATCCAGCCCCACGTTCAGGCTTCCGGTTTGCGCCGCCGTTCCCGGTGCAAAGCGCAGCAGTTTGCCGGTGGCCTCGCACGTTACCCAAGCGTCTGAACCATCGGGATCAAACACCACTGCATACGGGCGCGACCCACGCGGGAGCGACACCGTCTGCACCACTGCCAGCGATGTCCCGCTGATGATGCTGATCGTCGCTGACTCCGCATTCGTGACCCATGCACGGCCATCGGGTGCCACCGCAACGCCGCGGGGGGCCTTGCCGACGGCGATCTCCGCCAGTCTCCCACGCGTCACGGCATCAAACACAGACACGCTGTCGTTATCGTGATTGATGGACCAGACGCGATCATTGCCACTGCTGCGATCTTCATAAACGATGGGTGACGAGGCCGCCGGTGCCCGCGCTGTCAACGCTGCATAGACAAGCTGGTGCAGCGTCTGGGTGACCACGCGCCCCGTGTCATCCGTCGCCGTAACCGTGACTTCATAGCGACCCGGATTGGCGAACGTGTGGCTGGCGGAGGCCGCGCTGCTCCAGGCTGAAGCCGCAGTGCCATCCCCCCAAGACCATTGATAGCGAACGTTCACCCCACCACTGCTGGTGATGCTGTAACTGACGGACGTGCCCACGGCGACAGGTCCTGCAGCAGCGGGTGTGCCTAGATCGAGTTGGGGATTCGTGGTCCACGAAAACGTAGCCGCCACCGCCGGACTCCGATTGTCAGTGACCGATACCGTAACACTCGCGGTGCCGATTGATTGCAGTGTGCCCGTGATCCGCCCCGTCACCGCATTGATGCTCACGCCCGCAGGCAAGCCTGTCGCGCTAAAGGTCAGCCCGTCGCCATCCGCATCTGCTGCCTGGATGGGTAGGTTTACACTGCTGCCTACAACGCTGAGCTGCCCCCCAGGATTCGTGATCGTCGGCGCACGATTGTCCTGCCATGGGGATAGATACTGCCCCGCGATAATCACCGGCGTGGAGGTCCCGGGCAGCGCCCAGGCGACCGCCAGATTGTCACCACCGCCACCTTCCTTCATCAATGCCTCAATGTAATAGGACTGACCGGCCACCAGGTTAATGAGCACCGACTTCTGCTCCGGGAATTTGTCCCACTGGCGGGAGGAACTCCAACTCGGTACACGTGCGATGATGCTGCCAGTGCCTGGATCACGACTGGTGCCGAGAATCAGGCGGCTCTCGTCATCACCGGCGATCCAAAAACGATACTGCCCCGTCACTGGAGGATAGACGTAACCCCGAACACGCTGTCCCAAATTGTCCGCCCAATCCACAGGCACCTCAAAGGAGGTGCGCTGATCTTTGCCGGTCGGGCTAGCAGGATAAGCCGCCGCATTGGTCAGCGAGGCAAGATCTGAATTGGGAATGCCCAGCCACCATTCGCGCAGGATCGTGCCGCTGCCGGTATTCGTCAGCAGGACCGTCCAAGAAAAGGCCTGAGTCGCCGTCAGATTGCTACCGGTAACGGTCACCACGACATTAAACACTCCACTGCGTGTCACCGTGCCGGAGATCAGCCCGGTCGCCGAATGGATGGACAGCCCGTCGGGCAGGCCCGTCGCGCTAAAGACCTTCGTGGTGCCGGGAGGAGAAGTCGCCTGCATCTGCAAACTGGCCGCCGTGTTGATGGTGCTGAACTGGGACCCAGGATCGGAAATCGTGAGCCCCAAGGCAGCATCGACTTGGATCACTTTCGCCTGCGAATACACCCCATCCGCAGCGATCCCGAATAGCATCCAATACCCCGGCGTCAGGACGTTCAGATTGGCATGGGCCGTGAGTTGATAGTTGCCGGGTGAAGTCTGGGTAACAGGCAGCGAAAGGTAGCGCTGATCCGTATTCACCGCGTGGGTGGTGGAGGCCATGCGGATGAAGGCAAACTTCACCAAATTGGCCGTGCCACTGACCGCAAAGGTCATCCCAGGACCGATGCTGGATGGCGCTATGCTGAGCACTGGACGTGTCGCCAAAGTTCCATCCGCTTTGAAGAGACAAGGAGGCGTGTAGAGCTGGGCATCGCGGTGGTCCGCCGCCCCCAAGCCCCCGCCACCTACCCAGACGCGACCATCCGGGAGAAGCAACGCGGTGCTGTGATAATTGCGCGGCACACTGATGCTGGCGACAGTGCGCCAGAGGCGAGTCTTTGGGCTCCAAATCTCGCACGGCATCACGGAGCCCGTGTCATTGAACTTCAATCCGCTCGTGTTGCCGCCGATGACGATCACTTCGCCAGATGGCATCACGACCGCATTCGCGAACTGGCGCGCATTCGCCATGGATGCCGTCGCGGCGATCGTCGGCGGAGTGGTGGTCATGTCCACGGTGTAGGCCAGCTTTGTGCTGGTGCCCGTGGTGGAGTCGGATGGATTCTGCGTCGTATTCGCCCCACCCCCAGCGACGAGGACCTTGCCCTCGTCATACATCGCAAAAGCTCCCTCTTTGGGATAGTGCGCGCCTGGCACGGTCGTGCCCGCATCGGTGATGCTGCCAGAGCCCTGCATCGTCAGCCAATGCATCGTATCTGTCGGACCAAAGTGCAGGATGCGACCGTCTGGCGCGACACTGAGAAAGGGATGCCAATGACGTGCGTAGCCAGCCTGCACATCTAAAACCGCACTGCCCCAGGGGATACCAGTCAGGTTTGTCCATCCGGTTGTTGCACTCCAGCGCTCTGCCGTGCGATTTCCGGTGCCGCTACCGGTCGCTGTAAAGACATTCCCCTGCCCGTAGGCGACGGTGGTGTTGTACCAACGTCCGCCCGTCATGTTTTGCACCCGCGTCCAGGAATTCGTGCGCCAGTCAAAGACGCTGGCAGAGGTGACCTCATTGCGACCGCCGTTCACCATCACCCGACCATCCGCCAGCAGGGCGATGCCGCCACAAAACATGTCGTGGGAGGTATGATTGATCTCTTGGAACGCACCCGTCGCCGGATTCCAAGTCGCCGCATACGTGAACTCTGGCCCAGCCGGAAATGAAGTGCGCTGGTTGGAGGCAAACGTCAGCAAACGACCATCGGGAAGATTCGCCACCGAGACGGGAATGTGCGGTGTCCAATTGATCACGCTGCCCCAAGATCCATTGCCTGCGCAGTCCGCCGGATCAACTGCTGCCGCGACCGCGAAGGGTGCCTCCGCCCCGAGCCCTGCCTCTGACGCGAGCTGGGCAGCCGCGATGGCCAATTCGTCTTCAGTCGCATGGGTATCATCTGCCCACGCAGATGGAGGGGGGAGCAGTGACAGCAGCGCTGCTGCCAGGATCAGAGATTGATTGGCTAGGTTCATTTGAGGCTTGGCTGGGCGAGCGTGAGTTCGCGGGTCGGTTTCAAAGGTTCGTCGGTAAGTGTTTTCAGAAAGGCCACCAGATCGGCCTTTTCGGTTGCCGTCAGTTGCAGTCCCACTGCCGGATGCTTGGCTAGATTGGGATCCAAGGTCTCACTGCGCACCACACCGCTGCTGTAGTGGTCCACCACTTCCTCCAGCGTCGCAAAGCGGCCATCGTGCATGTAGGGAGCTGTCAGGGCGATGTTGCGCAGACTCGGCGTCTTGAATTTCCCATGATCCGCCGCATTCCCAGTGACGCCCATCCGCCCGGTGTCGCCCGCCTTCGTGGCGAGCCCGTTGTTGTGGAAACCATCATCGGTAAACAGCATGCCGCCGTGGCAGTGAAAGCAATCCGCGCCGCGCAACCCCCGCACAGGATCATGCTCCGTGACAAAAAGCTGGAGCCCGCGCGCCTCGGACGGGCTCAGTTTGGTCAGCTTGCGCAGTGCCCGGTCAAACTTTGAGTCCTGGGCGAGGAGCGTCAGCAAATACTGCTCCAGCGCCTTCGCGATCATATTTGGCCTGATATCGCCGCCGCCAAACGCCTCCTTAAACTGGGCGCGATAGGTTTGATCTCCCTGCAAGCGAGTGACGACAAGATCCAGCGGAGCATTCATCTCATGCGCATCTTGCACCGGCATCAGCACCTGCTCGCGCAAGGTCGGGGCGCGGCCGTCCCAAAAGAAGCTCCCGCGCCATGCCAGATTCACCAGCGCCATCGCATTACGCCGCCCCACCTGTCCCTCAGCGCCGATGGCTACCGTCTTATCATCCGCAAAACCACGCTCCGCCAAGTGGCAATTCGCGCACGATTGCGTCTGCACCCGCGACAACCGCACGTCCTCAAACAACCGCTGCCCCAGTGCCACACCTTCTGCGGTTAGAGGATTGTCTTTCGGCAGGATCGGTTTTGGAAAACGCTCCGTCACCTGCAAGGCAAACGGAGTTGTGCCCGCAGGCACCGCCTCCGCCAGCGCCGGAGCCAACTCGTGAAAAACATCCGCCGCCACCCCTCGCACCGAGAAAGCTGATACGGTGCGGTCAGCCAATTGCGCCGCCAGCGCATCGCCCTCTCGGGAATGGGTAGAAAGCCCCACCTTTGCCAAATCCAAATCGCCGATCCAGCGGCTCACGTCCAGCCCCACCCGGATGGTCACCGGGCCACCGCCTTGGAACTCCACCGGCAGTTCCACCTGCCGCAAACAAGTCGCGCCAGCCAAATGATAGGAGTAGCCAGCCTCCCCACAGTGGCCTTCCAACGCGGTGAAAACATAGCCCCCTAGCCAGCCCCAGTGCAGACCATTCTGCGCAGGATGCAGCGCATGGCCAACCTCCCAGCGGTTCGGATTGCCATGATCCACATCGGACGGCAGGCCGACATTGAAGCGGATCGCCGTGAAGTTCTCTGCCGTCACCCCGTCCGCATCCGCCCGCAGCAGTCCTTTCCCAGCCGAGATGAGAGCGAACCACTCCGCCGATTCCAACCAAGTGCCATTCTCCTTCTTCAGGGCCAGTCCACTCAGCAAAAGGTCCAAGCGCGAGACCGAGACCCCTGGCAGCCCCTTCCGCTCGAGCGGCAGATCCAGAGAGAGAGGCGCGCCCGCAAAAGTCGGTTCCACCACCAAGCGGACCCTGCCACCCGCTGCCATGACCTCTAGGCCGCCCAATCCAAAGCCCAAAAGCACCACCAAGAGGGGCAGGCGGAGGGAGGGGCAGGAAAAAGACAGCTTCATTGGAATGCCCACAATCTGCATTCCAATAATTATGATTCAAGCCAAAGTTATCATTTTTAACATTTATTGCATTCCGGATACTCATTATTGAGAAACCTAAAGCATAAAAAGGCCTCGGAATCGCTTCCGAGGCCTTTGCCACTACCATGCCTGATCTTCGATCATGGCCCGACAAACATGCCCTTGGTTCCGTCCGTAAACTCCAACCAGACTGCGACCTGCCCGGCGTCGTTCACGGCTCGGCTCATTCCTCCGGTTCCTCCC